>Ga0315284_10000070_pt1 | contig 138744 bp, 136 predicted proteins | sample YL17G09_16_MG_FD_203696 | JGI IMG/M metagenome (GOLD analysis project Ga0315284, IMG submission 203696) | Sediment microbial communities from Yellowstone Lake, YNP, Wyoming, USA - YL17G09_16 | ecosystem: Environmental > Aquatic > Freshwater > Lake > Sediment | place: USA: Wyoming | collected... | reverse complement strand
TATTAATAAACAAAAAATCCAAAAACTCTATGAAATAGCAGATGCACACGGTGTTAAATATGAAAATAAAGTTAAAAAAGCAGACTTAATTAATCATATTAACGAATATATTAATAATACTTATTTCCAAATTATTGAGACCACAAATGCGTCAGATGTTAATTTGTTTGACATCGGAATAAATATTAAACATCATTTTGATAAATGGTTTTTGAATGAAAATTCTATCGACTATGTAATTATTGAAAATCAAATCAGTCCTATTGCTACCAGGATGAAAACAATACAGGGAATGATAGTTCAATACTTTGTAATGGCAAATATAAAAACAAATAAAATAGAATTTATTTCAGCATCTAATAAACTTAAATGTTGTGAAAAAAAAGAAAATGAAATTAAGACAAAATATAGTGATAGAAAAAAATTAGGCATAGCAAAATGTTTAGAAATAATTACAAATGATTTTAGATTTGATGAACACGTAAATTATTTTAATTCACATAAGAAAAAAGATGATTTATCTGATTCCTTTTTACAAGGATTATGGTTTATTAATAATAAAAATTTATAAAATATATTTTTTTATTTTTTTATTTTTTTATTTTTATAATAAAATATATATTTTAATTCGTATTACTTAAAATTAAATGTTCTATTTAATGAATAATAATGGATAATATAATTGAAATTTCTGAATTAGATTTAAACGACAGTAATTTTAGTTTTGAAAAAAAATCTACAAATTTTGGCGGCGGATTGGAGCTTTTAATGAATGATAAAATTAAAGATAATAATAGACCAACAAGTGATATTGATTTAGAAGATTTAAATAATTTAGAAAATGAGCTAAATAATTTAGTGGATGATATTCCTAATAATAGTTTTAAACCTAAATCTGATTTATTTAGTGGGCCAAATATAAATTTTGATGATAAACCGTCTGTCAGATTTAATGATTCTAAAATTGGACAATCAACTTCTCAAACTGATAATGATAATAAAACATGGGATGGTTATGGTAAATTTAATAATATCCCATTAAATCCAGACAGAGCTGTTCCTATGGAACCAAAATATTCTAAAGAAGAAATGTTGAGAGAAAAATTCAAGTATTTAAGAAAGTTAGAGGGTCTTGAAAAGAAAGGAATTGAGTTATCTAAAAAATATAACATGGAATCATCGTTACAAGAAATGATGGGAGAATATGAAACAATAATGGAGGAAAAGACAAGGCTTAATTCCGTCAAGTTTCAAGGTAATATGTTAATGGCTATCATTAATGGTATGGAGTTTTTAAATAGTAAATTTGACCCATTTGATATTAAATTAGATGGGTGGAGTGAACAAATCAATGAAAATATTAATGATTATGATGATGTTTTTGGTGAATTATATGAAAAATACAAAAGTAAGGCTTCCATGGCACCTGAATTGAAATTATTGTTTCAATTAGGAGGAAGTGCTATGATGATTCATATGACAAATACTATGTTTAAGAGTGCAATGCCTGGTATGGATGATATTTTAAGACAAAATCCTGACCTAATGCGTTCATTCCAAAATGCCGCTGTTAATTCCATGGCGCAAACCAGCCCTGGATTTTCTGGATTTATGACTAATTTAATGAATCCGGAACCATCTGTTTCACAAGGAATGGGACCTCCTCCACCATTAGCTACACAAGGTCCAAATTCTATCCCACCTCCAAATGGTAGACCTGGAAATAATAACTACGCCGGTAGACCTGATTTGAATTTTAGTCGTAGTAATTTTACTGATGATGGTATTAGTTTGAGAGAAAATTTTGAAAGACCAGATATGCAAGAAAGAACAAGTAGACGACCTCAACCACCCCGTGCAGAAATGAGAGGTCCAAGTGATATTTCTGATATTCTTTCAGGTTTAAAAACAAAAACAATAAATATTCAAGACTCGCCTATACAAAATTCTTCTATAAATCTCAATCAAAATGATAACAGCACAATAAGTATTAGTGATTTAAAAGACCTTCAATCAGAAGGCAATATGCCAAAACGCAGTGGACGCCGTAAAAAGTCTGCAAGTAATACAGTTAGTTTAGATATTTAATTTTTTTATAATTTTTATATTAATACTATTAATAATATAAAAATATATTTTTTTGTTTTTTTGTTTTTTTGTTTTTTTGTTTTTTTGTTTTTTGTTTTTTGTTTTTTGTTTTTTGTTTTTTTGTTTTTTTGTTTTTTTGTTTTTATGTTTTTTTGTTTTTTTTATTTTGTTTTTTGTTTTTTGTTTTATTTTATTTTTTTGCTTTTATATTAATCAAAATCAATTTTTAAATCTAAAATATATTTATATTTTTCATTTATTAATTCTTCTAATTTTTCTGCTTTTAATATTTTATCTTTTTTCAAGATTTCTGATGTCTCATAAATCAACTCCTTACACTTTACTAATATAATATTAGCATAATTATAAGCATTATTAATCAATTCAATCACTTCATTATCTATTAGTTCTTTATATTTTTCACTTGAACTTGGATAAATTATATTACTTCCCATACCATAATAAACAATCATTTTCTCTGCTAATTTTAAAGCTTCTTCAAAATCATTTATTGCTCCTGTTGTTACACTTACATTGTAAAATACCTCTTCTGCAATCCTTCCAGATAAAAGTATCATGAGATGTTCAAACAATGCTTCACGAGTATAAATATTAGATGTAGAGCCTTTGAATACGGTATAACCTGGGCTCTTTGGTGATGATAAATTGATTACCACTTTGGACATTTTAGAATGATATTTAGAGAGAAATCCGACGATTGCATGTCCCATTTCATGGATAGCAATATGGTCTATAATATCAGACGTAAATTCGTGGTCATTTGGCTGCCATCCTGCTACCATTTTGTTCATCACATAATCAAAATCTTTATAGCAAAATTGTGTATTATTTAATCGTAAGGCATTTAACATTGCTTCGTTTAATAAATTTTCTATTTGGGCACCTGATAAACCTTCAGTTACCTCTACTAATTCACTTAAACCAATTGAATCACAATATGGTTTACCTTTTATATGTATATCTATAATTGCTTCACGCGTTGTGCTATCTGGCAATCCAATATATATTTTTTTGTCAATTCTACCTGGTCGTATTAAAGCATTATCCAATAAATCTATTCTATTTGTTGCAGCTACAAGAAAAATACCTGTATTATTTTTAAAACCATCTAATTCTACCAAAAGTGCATTCAAAGTATTGTCTCTTTCATTTGATGAACTTTCACCATCTGATGACCTTTTTCTTCCTACAGCATCAATTTCATCTATGAAAATTATACAAGGCACATTCTTTTTTGCCAAACCAAATAGTTCTTTTATTCTTGTGGGACCAACACCTACATATTTTTCTTGAAAATCAGAACCTGACACTGAAATAAAACTACATTGTGATTCACCTGCCAATGCTTTAGCTAATAATGTTTTACCAGTTCCAGGTGGGCCCTCTAATATTAAACCTTTTGGAATTCTCACATTATATTTGATATATTTTTGATAATTTTTTAAAATATCCACACATTGCTCCAATTCTTTTTTTACATTTTCATAACCACCTACATCTTTAAAAAAGACATTATTATTTTTAATTACTTCAAAATTTTTTGATTTTTTATTAGTTGATTCAAAGTATCTATTTCTACCTGTTTTTTCATCTTCATCAAAATAACCATCAGATTTTTCTTCTTCGTTTTCTTCTTCCAGCTGGACACCAAGTGATTTTAAAAAACTTGATTTATTTAAAAAAATTCTTACAGTAGGTGGGTTTTCATCTTCATCATCATCTTCTTCTTCTTCATTAGATGTATCATTGTAATTATTTAATATAGCATTATTTTGCATTGTTACATTTTTTGAATTTAAATTTTTAAATTTTTCCATAAAAGCTGGTCTTGTTAATGGATATTTTTTTATTAAATGTTTTTCATTTTGAATATTTGTGTTATTTTTATTTAAATACTGTTCATAATATTTCCTTCCAAAAGGATTTTTATTATATATTATTCGATTATGCATTATTGGTATAACACATTTGTTATTCATTACATTAACCAAAAAACCATCTACAAAATAAGTTAAATACAAAAAATAATAAAAAATAGATGTAAACCAAAGTATCATATTTGATAATTATACTTATATATTATTTATATAGTTTTAATTAATTATATTATTGTTATAATTTTATGTATAGTATAATTTTATGTATAGTATAATTTTATGTAATTTATTTATTTATATTATTTTATTTTAATATTATATAAATGGTTAAGAGTAAACAACGAGGAGGTGATTTTAACGTTTTAGGAGATGATTTAGATAAAATACACAATTATTTATTAACACTTAATGCCGATACTCAACTTGAATTAGTAAAATCTTATAAACGTTTTTTGCTTATAATTCATCCCGATAGAGGAGGAAATACTGAAATGTTTCAAATTATTGGTTCTCCTGAATTAGAAGGAACATTTTTATATTATTTAAAAATAATAGAGACTGATAATCCACAGCAGGTTTTTGAATTAATTGGTCATAATAATTTTACGTTAGGTGATATTATTCAACTTTCTGATAAAAATAACCCAAAATATGAATCTTTTAAAAATTTATTGAAAGAAAATATTTCTGAATCACAAACTGAAACTGAAGATTCAGTTATAGATTTTACTATTATTGGTTTAGATTATTTAAATTTTACGAATATTAATTTAAATAGCAAATCTATTGATTTAGATGCGTATATAAGTTTATTAAAAATATTTAAATATTTTTTAATTGATGTGGGTGACAATTCAATTAATGATAGTGAAAAAGAGTTATGCACATTTTTAGGTGTTTCTATTGATGAGAGATTAAATACAATGGAGGAATATAATAATTATATGTTAGCAAATGTACAAGGTGGTGGAGACGATGACAATCCGTGTCCAAAAATATTTGGACCAGATGAATGGAAATCGTGGTATAATAAAAATAAAGAAAAAAACTATGGTTCTGATAATAATTTTACTCAATTATATGATAGTCTAAAAAATTCAGACAATGATTATGCAAGAGGGCGATTGTCTGCTTCTAGTGAAGAAATTAATGAAATAGTAAATAAAATAGAACGCCAATATCCAAATATTGATGTTAACAAAGTAACTAAACATTTATCAGAAGCAAATAAACTATTTGCAGGTGCAAAACAAAGCAAAATAAATTCGTTTTATTCACTTGGTTTTTTAGTAGTGGCAGGAATTATGCAATCAGGATTTTCGGGTAATTTTTCTGAAATGACTTCAATTTATTTTTTAGCATTGAATACTTTTCTTATGTGTTATACTTTCTTAAATATTGATTATTATAATAAATTTTGTGGCAAGCAAAAAAATACATCTGTTCATCAAATTTTAAATTTTAATTCGTATACGTTATTTATTTTTGTTTTTATTCTTTTAATGTTTAGTGGTTTGTTTTTTTTATATGGAACTCAAGAAACACTTGTTAGCTTATTTTATGAATCTTCAATGAATTCAGAAGCAAAAAACCAACAGTTAAGAGATACATATAATTTGGCTGTTGTTGCTGAATCTTTACTACCTAAAAATGAACAAGTTATGCCTATTTATGCAAATTTACAATTAGCAATGCAATCATTAAAAGAGAGTCCAAATTTTACAAAAGAAAAGCTTGTGCATTTAATTTCTATTCTTAAAGATGAGGTTTCGCTTGCATCTAAAGGATTCCTTCAATATCATCTTGAAGGTATTACTGGTGAATCCGATAAAGAAAGAATACTTGACACTTTTTTAGGTTATGGTGGTTTAAAAAATAAAACACGTAAAAATAAAAAAACACATAAAAATAAAAAATTATACAAAAATAAAAAAACTCACAAAAAAAAAATATACAAAAAAACACGCAAAAATAAAAAAATGCGCAAAAATAAAATAGGTGGTGTTTTTGGTTTAAATACTTTAACACGGACTACAGAATCAGCAGTTAAAGGAGCAGAAATATTATCTACAGGAGCACAGGCAACAGGAGAAGTAATATCTAAAGGAGCACAGACATCTGCAGAAATACTCGGTGCACACATTCAACAAAGTTCAAATAAGATAGCTGCTGTTATGGGAAGCACGTTTGAAGAATTTTTTTCGCTTTTAAGTCAAAAAAAAATGACAGATGTGCCTACATTAGTAAAAATTTTACAATTTCCACAAAAAGTTCTTAATACTGCAAATAGATTTGGATTAGCTGACCAGGGGGCTCCAGAAATTATAAAAACTTCGGCATCAACAATATTGAACAATCCTACAGTTAACTGGATTGCATCTGTTCTAAATGAAAGTGCAAAGTTTGTTTATTCAAAACCCAAAGAATTTCGTTTTGGTGATGCCGATACATCGTTTAAGGTAATATCCAGTCTTGCGTCATATGCGTATATGTCTGGTAGAACAGCTTCTTCAGGTAACACCACGATAATTTTGCTTTACACAAGCGCAGCTTTATTGTTTTTACCAGAATTAGTTCCACTCATAAGCACAAAATTAAATTTAGATTTAAACTCATTACTCCCAAAGAGTGTTGAACAAGCTGTAGCTGAAAATGGTGATTTAGATTGTTTACGACAATATTTGCTTTTTAAATTTTACAATAGCTTGAACACTATAACTACAAAAACAATTGGTAAAGATAATTATTATCAACCAGATAATTATCCATCAAATAATAATACACCAGGTGCTTTTAGAGTAGATAATGATGGATTTCCTTCTGGCTTTCCTCCTGTAATTACTCCAGGTATTATTGCTCAACCAGTTCAAGGTATTACTCTTCAAGGTAATACTCCTCAAGGTGATTTATTTCAAGCTGATGCAGTTCAAGGTAAAATCCAAACTTTCTATATATTAAAAGTTTTTGATGCAAATAATAATGAGATATATAGTGGTACTTTTACCAACCTATCAAGTAATAATCGTAATATAAATACTATAAAAAAATATCTGAAAGATAAATACAGTTATTCTACTAAAAATAATATTAATTCTGGTCAAATAATTGATTTGGGTGATGGTTATAAAGCGATGATTACAAAAGAATAACAATAAATATTTTACAATTACACAAGACAAAACATAATTATTAAACTATTTCGAGGTTTTTAAAATTTTTTGCTATTTTATTAAATAAACTCATAAAAGGTGTTTGAAATTTATTATATAACAAAGAGTCATGTATTAATTTTAAATTACCTGCCAAACTTTGTTTATTAATGTGAAGCCATATTACAAATACTATAAATAATACAATAGTAAAATAAACATCCCTTATTTGTATTGGTTGATTTCTTAAATAGTAAAGCGGAACTACTTTTATTAAGGTATTGATTGCAATAAAGAAAATAATTGTCTTACTTTTTGAACCAAAATAAAGCATAAGTATTAGCATAATAATATTATCAAATAGACCCAAAATTAAAGAAAATTTAGGACTATATGTTGTAAATTTAAATATGTATAATAAAAACCAAACATATATCCAATATGAGAAAACCAAATCTGCTCTTATGGATGCCATCTTATAATAAAGCAATAAAATAAATATTAAATTATTTTAGTTAATTTAATATTTAAAATAATAATGTATTACATTATTATTAATGAGAAATCGCACTGCAAAAAAAACTGATTTTACTATGACACAATGTACAAAAGGAGGAGTTAAAATTCGTGAGTCCAGTAATAGTTATTCTGCAGACCCTTTTGATGGTTTAAATCCTTTTAAAAATACAGAAGAAAAACAATTTACAGGAACTAACTATGATAGAACTGCTTATGATATGTTAGATTTAAATATTGATTCTTATTCGAGAGAAGACCTTTTCCAACTTTTTGGTCTGAAAACAATGACATTAAGTGAAGATATTATGAAAGAATGTAAAAAAACTGTTCTTAAAACACATCCTGATAAATCTCATTTAGATGAAAAATATTTTATTTTCTTTTCCAATGCTTATAAAAAATTACAAGGTATATATGAATTTCAAAATAAAACTAATAATAAAAAAACTGTTGATTCTAACGAATATTTTGATACAGATAATGGATTATTATTAGACAATTTATTTGACAAAAAAACAGACCTTCGCGATACGAAAAATTTTAATAATTGGTTTAATCAACAATTTGAAAAACATAAATTAGAAGATTCACATGAAAACGGTTACGGTAAATGGTTAAAGTCTGATGAAGATATTATATTTACACCAAATGTAAGCAAATCAAATATGGCATCCGAAATGGAAAAACGTAAAAAACATGTTCAAAGCTTAACTACATATAATGGTGTGACAGATTTTACAGCAAGTTCTTTTGGCGGGTCATCGTTAATGTCTTATGATAGTAATTTTTCATCTGGTTCTCTCTTTAGTAATGAGGGAATTGGGTATACTGATTTACGCCAAGCATATGTTGAATCTGTAATACCTGTTACTGAAGAAGATTTTCATAGAACTCAAAAATTTAAAACGACAGAAGAATATAAACGACATCGCGATAGTGTTGATACTACACCATTATCTAAAGAAGAAGCAATGAAACAATTATACCATCAAAATAAACAAAAAGATGAAGAATCAGCAGCTCTTGCTTTTTATTATGCACAACAATCTGAAAAAACTAAACAAAATCAAGAAGTTTTTTGGTCTGGTCTGAAACAATTAACAAATTGGTAATTTTATTATCAGTTATTTATATACAAATTAAAATTATTCCATACACCACGACATGTAGGACATGTTATTCTTTGTTGTAGCCATTGTTTTATATCTGCTTCTTTAAAGTTATTATTACAATGTGAGCAAGACATATATATATCGTGTGTTAAGATTTCATCCCAGCTTATTCCACAAATTCTTTTGTCTTCATTTATTTGTCTGTGTATTGTATCACCAACCGGTAATACACTTAGATAATTATTTGAATTATTTGAATTATTATTTACACGATTATTTGAATTATTATTTAAACGATTATTTAAATTATTATTTACATAATTACCTGAAATATCATTTACATAATAACTATTTGCTGCTGGGCCTGTGGCACCTGTAGCACCTGTAGCACCTGTGGAACTTCTATAACCGGTATAATCGAAAGTATAATTAATCTGTTGATTAATATAATTATTTGAATTAATGTAAATATCATCAGGAACTAATGTATTATTTGTAGAATTTATACCTAACATGGACATTGGCGATGGCAATGGCAATGGAGATGAAATTAATTCATTAAATGACAATAAAGGATGCGAATTAAAATCATTAACAATATGAAAATTATTTATATTATAAGTCAATCGTGTTTGACCGTGCTGTTGTCGAAAATCATTCATATTTAATCCATATATCTTTACCTTATTGCGTGGATTTGTAAATTTTAATCTTAATTTTGATTGTGTAATTTGGTCTAAACTAATTGAACCATCAAAAGAATTATAAATTCTTTCTTGATAAGATATATCACTATTGAATGGATAATATAACATATTTTCACTTATTTTTATACACTTATTTCTTATTAAAAATCTATCATAATTTGTTTTTACATAACCATTTATAAAAAATTGAAGTTCTTGTAGTTCATCAATATTTCGACTTTCAATAAAAAACCCCTTTATAAATCCTTCAAATTGTTCTGTATTTAATACAAACTCTCTCGATTCATTATTTAATTCATTTAAAGATACATTCAATTCAATAGAAGATATTTGTTGTATTATATTGTAACTAATGTCAAATAAACTATCACGATTTCCATACATATAAGATTTATATAATAAACCAATATTTACACCATAGTTTGCCAAATGAAACATATTTTTTATATGAAAAGTAACTGTATTATTATTTAATCTAAATAATTTAATTTTGCCAAAAAATGTTTCAAATGGAATATGCAAATATAATTTGTTATCAATTATTTCTGGCGTATTTAAATTCCATAGTAAACTTAAAGGTAATTCAATAATTTGCACTCCAATATTAAAAACTAAACTAATATTACGACCATAATTATATATATCATCAAGTGATGTATTACTATTAAATAAATCTAAAATTAAATATTCTGGAAGTATTTTGTCTGAATTTTGAGGTATTGATAATGTAGAATTTACAAAATAACCCAGCTCATAAACTACAGAAACATTTTCAGGCAACATAATATACTGATTTGTTGAATTATTTTCTCTTATTTGTGACGCATAAGAAGCATTGGCATATAATTGCATTAAAGAACTATTATTTACGTTCATACTATTTAAGTTTTTAAATATACTTTTATATCAATTTAATATATAATTTATGGCAAAAAAATTTGAAAATGGATTATTTATTTTTAGACGCGATTTAAGAATAGTTGATAATAATGGTTTAAATCTAATAAGTGAATACTGTAAAAATATTTTTACTATTTTTATTTTTACACCAGAACAAGTTGGGAATGGTAATAAATACAAATCAGACAATTCAGTTCAATTTATGATTGAAAGTTTACATGATTTATCTTCTCAAATTTCAAAATCAGGAGGACATTTGTATACTTTTTATGGACATAATAATAATATTATTTCTGAATGTATTAAGGCTTTTGATATACAAATTGTTTGTTTTAATTTAGATATAACTCCTTACGCTAAAGAGAGAGATGAAAAAATAGTTAAACTTTGTGAACATCTTAAAACATATATTATTTATGATTATGATTATTATTTACATGAACCTGGAACAATTTTAACAGGGTCAAATGAACCTTATCAAAAATTTACTCCTTATTATGAATCATCTTTAAAAAAAAAAGTAGAAGCACCTGCTAAAATGAGAAATCTTCATTTAGTAAAAAGCAGCGCACATCTCACCAACAAAATTACATTAGAACAAGCACTTAAAAAATTTACAAATGTGAATCCTGATATTTTGGTTCATGGTGGAAGAAGTGAAGCTATTAAAACTTTAAAAACTGCGGTGCGAACTCAAACTAATTACACCAAAAATCATAATGACCTTGATAAAAATACAACACAATTAAGCGCATATATAAAATTTGGTTGTATATCTATTCGTGAAGCATACAAAGCTCTACACGGCAAAACGGCTATTATTCGACAGCTAATTTGGCGTGATTTTTATGCTAATATTTTATATTCCTTTCCACACGTATTAGGACACGCTATGAAAGAAAAATATAACAAAGTAAAATGGCATTATAATAGTAATTGGTTTAAAAAATGGTGTGATGGTGATACTGGTTTTCCAATAGTAGATGCATGTATGCGTCAATTAAATACTACAGGGTATATGCACAATCGTGGGCGTTTAATTGTAGCAAGTTTTTTAACAAAAACATTATTAATTGACTGGAAAAAAGGAGAAGAATATTTTGCGTCCGTTCTTACTGATTATGACCCAGCATCAAATAATGGAAATTGGCAATGGGTAGCAAGCACCGGTGCTGATTCACAACCTTATTTTCGTATTTTTAATCCATGGGAACAAGCCAAAAATTTTGATTCTGATTGCGTATTTATAAAAAAATGGGTTCCTGAATTAAAAGATGTTCCTGTTAAAGATATTTTAAATTGGGAAACAGAATGGGACAATTATAAAGATGTAAAATACTCAAAACCAATGGTTGATTATAAGAAACAAAAAGATTTTGCTTTAAAAATGTTTGGAAGTGTATTTCATTGAAATATATTATATTTATTTAATATATAAAATATGGAACCTATAAAAGATACTTTAGTTGGTACAACACAATGTCTTGCTCCAGCAGTTATTTCAACAGGAATTAAAGCTGCTGCTGCTACTGCGACAGCTGCTATTGTTAGAGCAGCACAATCATACAATGGTATATCTGAAGGAAAAATTCGACAATTTTTAAACAATGAAACTTTAAAATTCTCAAAATTATATACAACCATAAAAGGAACATGCACAACTCCTGCTTATAATATGACAAATACAAATGAAGAAACTTTAATAAAATATCTAATGTGTAAAATAATAACAAATGAAGAAAAAAATGAACCATTTTTACAAAGTATGACTCTCTCATACTTAGCTTCAATTTTAAATAATTATTCAGATGGAGAATACATCGCAATGCCCAAAAGTTTATATGACCAAGAAAAGCAAAATGCTTTAGAAGCTGTTTCACAGACAGCAGCCGGGACTGCTTTAACTGGTGCTGCTATCGATGCAGCATTCACTGCTATTAAAGTAGTTCCATCTCCATCTGGTAAAGAATTTAAAACATTAATGAGTCCACAATCAGGAACACCAGGAGCACCAGTAACACCGGAAGGTCAATTTGTAAAATCTATGGTATCAGCTCCTATAGCAGTTGGAACAGCATATGGTTTAGTTTATGTTGGAGCAGAATTACTTAAATCATATAATACTTTAATACCCAAAAAATATTTGCCAAATTTTAATATTTTATTAACTGCCATTGTAGAGCGAAAGAAAAGAATTGAGGAGTTTCAAAAAGACATTGATAATTGTTTTATAAATACAAAAACACAATTTGTAAAAAACACAATGAAACCATTGATTGAAAATTTAGGTAGAGGAAAGTCAGTACCATATACCCTTCCTATAACAGATAGACCAATTCAACTCTTTAAAGCAGAATTTGACTTAGAAAATTTTGATATTAGAGGGAACAGCAGTTCCAAGGTTTATATTGAAAATGAAATTAGGGAAATGTGTAGTGATTCTAATAGAGCCATACAACTACATATTAATATCGCATATCAGGAAATTAAAAATATAGAAAAGGTTTTAAATGTTTATAATAGTCTATTTAATATTAAAACAGAAATGTCAATAAAAGATATTGCCCAACAACTTGTTCCAATAGTTAATAATCTTGAGTTAGCGCAAATTACTATGGAAAGAATTCGTCAGATTGATACTGAATTGCAAAGTCTTAAAGAAGATATAGAGCGTAAAAAAACACAAACAAAAACAACCGAACCAATTCCATTTGAAAAAGTTTCACAAACATTGAGCAGTGTTCCAGGACGAACAAGAGACTTTTTTTCAAGTGTTGGAAAAACTTTAACGAAAAAAGAAGGTATTTTTGGAAAAGGAGGAAAAAACAAAAAAAAAACACAAAAACGCAAAAAAATACAAAAACGAAGAAAGAGAACACATAGACGTCGTTAAATATATCGATTTATTATTTATTAATATAATAAATGGATAAAGAATTTATATTTGAAAAAGATGGTCTTAGATTTTTAAAAATTAAAAAAAATTTTTATAATTTGCTTTTTACCATGGAAAACAGAAATATAATTTTAGAAAAAATTATTGATTTTAATTTAGTAAATATTATTTATGAATTAAACAAAGATATTTATGAAAAAATGAATTTAACGAAAATAAATGATAATGAAATTATAGTAAATTTTTTAATGAAACACTTTTTTGAAGACATTGGATTACCACAACGTTTTTCTTATCTCCATATTAAAAAAACTATTGAAAATGGAATAATAACTTTTGAATCACAAACTATTAAAAGTGAAAGACCTCCAGATATGCCAGTAGATTCTGAATTATTAAATATTGAAAAAATAATAATTATGTGTAATATTGTTTCACCTCATAGTATTGTATTTAGCACTAATGTAATATTTGACGATAATGTTAATATTCCACCATTTGCTGAAAAAATGGTAGGTATTATTATTAATAAAATATTTAAACGTGTAAAACAATTTATAGAAAATACAAGAATATAATGAAATGTATAAAGTTTTAAAACAATTTATCTTTCTATGGAATGTATTTTTTATTTTTATTTTTGAAGTTTCGAAATTTACTGTTTTTAAAGATTATTATAATTTTATTGAAAATCTTACACAAAAGTTAGCTTCAATAAATATTTTATATGTTAAAGTATTTCAGTCTATTGCCTTAAACAATAGCTTAATTGATAATAAAATTAACAATAAATTGTTGAAATTTACTGATAATGCACCATGGAATAATAGTGATATACGGTTATATGAACTTATTGAGATGACAAATGACAATAATATTACTTTAATGGATGGATACGAAACGCCAATTAATTCTGGGATGATATCACTTGTATTTAGAGGTTTTAAAAGAGAGACTGGTGAAAAAGTCATTATAAAGATGAAGAGAAACAATATTGAAGAAAAATTAAATGATGCAATCGAAAATTTACAAACATTTATGTATATATTATCTTTTATACCGATAATAAAGAAATATCAAATAACAGAAGTTGTAAATAAAAATATCGAAATAATAAGACATCAAACTAATTTTTCTCAAGAAATTGATAATTTAATTAAAATAAAAAACAATTGTAGAAAGCTAAAATATGTAAAAATTCCGGAAGTATATTCAGAAATTACAGAAAAATATCCTGATTTTATTGTAATGGAATTTATTGAAGGTATTAAAATTAATGAAATTGAAAAAAAAGACTATGAAAATTTTGCAAAACAAGTATTAAAATTTGGATTTGTTACTACAATTATACACGGAGTAACGCATGGTGATTTACATAGTGGTAATCTATTATTTATTAAAGATAAAAATGATGAAAGACACAAATATAAAGTTGGGGTTATTGATTTTGGAATAATATATGAGTTAGATGAAGAATATAGGAATTTTACATTTCAATTATTAACAAAAATGTTTGATATTCCTCCAAGAGAGACAGCTATTAATATATTTAATTCTTGTTTACTTGACCCACCAGGTATTTTCGGTCAAATTCCAAAAAATCATCAAGAAAATATTATTGATTTTACTTCAAAAATTATAGAGGAAACCGTTAGCACATCTAAAAAAGCAAATCAATTACAAATATATAATTTTTTATATAAATTACGTGATTATTTAAATAACAATGAGATTTCAAATATAGGTATAAGACCAAGCAATAATTTTATTAAAACACAATTGGTATTAGCAATGGCACACGGTGTAACAATTACATTATGTAATGAAGACTATATGAATATAGCAGATAAGGTTATTAATGAATTATTTCATATTGATATAATAAATTAATTATCATATCCCCATGGCCATACAAAAACAAAATAAGGTATAACACTATTAATATAAATATCTTTTTTATACCTCTTTTTAGAGAATGAAATACATGTAGGATAAATTATATTTACATGTTTTTTATTTTTTAAATAATTAATTGATTCTAACATTGTTGTTCCAGAGGATACCATTTCATCAATTAAAATAATATTTTTACCTGTCAGATTTTCTTCAATTCCTTCACATATAGAATATTTTCCATACTTATTTAAAACTTGTTTTTGAAATATGTCATCTAATGTATGAAGAGGTTTTTTATCACAATTGTATTCTTCCCTTGATAACTTAATTTTGTAATTTGTAATTCCTAATCTTTTTGAAACATAGTCTGAAATAATTGCACCTCCTGTTTTGATTCCAACTATTGCGTCAAATTGTATACCAGTAGTTTTAATTTTATTAATAATTATATCCAAAAAAGTTTCTAATTCATTCCAAGAAATAAATGTTCTGTCTTGTTCTAAAGCATCCGCATATATACTTGCTATTTTTAAATAATAAGGAGAGTTTAATTTTTTATTCATACTTGATATCATTTCACTGTCTATCCATTTTGGTGGTGGTTGTCTCAATTTTTCATCAATTTTATAAACTGATAAAATTGCAATTATAAAACCAATAGTTAATACTAATAAGAAAGAAAATATCGACAAATTATTTATTATGTAAATTTGTGTATATAAAAGTCCTAATAAAATACCAACCACTACCTGTGTAACAGTATGCATGCGAAATATAATTCTTTGAATAGAAATTAAAAAAATAAAAACTAAACAAACATTTAAACTAATAAGATTTTTAAAATATAATAAAGAAAAAATAATTGTAGAGGTCTCTGCATGTCCAGATGGTAATCCAATACATTTAATACTTTTATACATCTCATAATCACATTTATGAAGTGGTCTTTTAACATTATTATAATTAATATATGTATCAAAAAATATCTTTTCTAATTTGTTATGAATATAATAATGATAAATAAAAATAATAAACAAAATTATAAAAATAGTATAGTTTTCAAATTTCATTATATATATTAATTGAGACTAAATAATAATAAATTAATTATGATTTATTATGATTTATTAATAGTTTGTTTTGTCTATTACAACTTCACGTGCAATATTTTTAATTATTTTATCTTCTTTTTCAGAATCATTGTCACCAGAGCCTCCCATAGCTTCAATTATTAATTTATTATATTGGTCTGAATATTTTGAATCACTTTTAACACAATCAGGGTGTTTTGCTTTAAATTCAGGAATTAATTTTGAATTTTTATGTGCAATATGTTTAATTGCTTTTCTAATTTTTTTATTTTCATTTTCTTTTTCCCATTTATCTTCATCTTTTACATATAATACTTCTCTCTTTGCGTCTGTGCAGTGAATAGGTCTTTTGGTTTCATCAAGTGAATTTAATTTTTTTACTATAATATTGGATATTCCATTTACAAATCCTAATTTTCCAACACTTTCAAGGTCAGATAATTGTAGCTTTAAAGAATCAACAAAATCCATAATATTCATTGCATCTTTACAATGTTCATTTAAAAATACATTCAAATTAAATGTTTTATTATTACTATTAATATTATGAGAATTAATAGTGTTACCAAGTGGTTGAATTTTTTGACAAACATCCAGAACCATATTTTTTAATTCAGAATTTTCTTTAATAAGCATAATGATTAATTCTTTATCTGACGATTCTTCTTTACATGTATTATGCATTGGTTTGCAAAGTTTTTTATGTTTTGATAATCCCTGACTGTATTTGTATTCCTTTCCACATTCGCATACAAAATTTTTGTGACCATTTTCTAAAATATGCTCGTTTTGCTCCTTTTTGGTATCCAAATTGTATCCAAAATGTATCCGGAGGTGTTTATCGGTTCCGACATGTCTATCGAAATTATATTTTTTACAGCATGTATAGTGGCATTTTTTACAAAAATATTTTTTTTGCTCGTTTTGCTCGTTTTGCTCGTTTTTTGTATCCATAATGTATCCATAGATTTAATTCCTAAATTGTTTTAAAATAAAATAATAAAAATTTATCGTAACATTTTTTTTTATATTTTTTTTTGACCAGACGCTAATTTTTTTTTATGGTGTGATGAAGAATTTTTTGCGGAAAAGTCATTCAGGTTTTTGAAAATGGACATAATAAATGTCCAATTTTGATTTTCCCAAAAAACTTTTCCCAAAAAAAATTAAAAACATCACTTCACGTGTAGGGACCCTTTTTTGGGTGTTTTTCCCAAAATCCTTAAATTCCCCTTCACTATGTAGTATCCGGTCTTTAAATTACTTTAGATATAATATATTTTTATATAAACTCAAAAAAGGCAAAATAATTCTTACATATGTAGGGACACTTTTAGTAAACATTTTTCACATTTTATTTACATGTTTGTAGATAAAAAACAGCTTAAAATTAATACATTAATTTATATAATTATGGAAACAATTATAGATAATAAGCATTACAAATTTACGCCTTCAAAAATAACTGATTTTTCAAGTATAAGTAAAAAAGATATGATATTTGAAAATGATATTTATCAAAAATTTAATGCTACTGCAGAAACATTTGGAGAATTAATTATAGGTAATAATATTACCAAAATGGTTAAAAAAAGTATAAATTTTACAAGTGAGACTTATTCTGAATATCTTATTACTTTAAAAGAGAGAGATTCAAAAAAAGATGTGTGGATTTATAATATAATAAATGGTATATCAGAACAAAGAAGTATTCTTTATAGAGATGATAAATGTATTGTTATACCAACTTATACTTGGAACTCATTAGATATTAATAATTTACATATTTTGTGTCTTCCCATTGATATTAATTTAAGAACAATAAGAAGTCTTGATTCTTCACATATTCCACTATTAGAACATATGAAAAATGTTTCATTGCGAATTATAAAAGAAAAATATGGATTAGATGATATTTCTTTAAAAAAATTCTTTCATTATCCTCCATCAACATATCATTTACATATACATTTTGTTAATAATCTTTTAAAATTTGGTTCTTCTGTTGAATATTCACATGAATTAAATAGCGTAATATTTAATTTATCTATTTGTTCTGATTATTACAGAAAAATAGTCTTGAATAAAAAATTTTAGATGTTTATATAAATAAAATTGAAAGTAATTAAATATTATTCATAATTATTACTTATGAATAATATATTTGAACAACAAACAATGAATCCTCAATTTATATTTGTAGATGGTAGTTATTATTGCTTTTATCGCTTCTATGCTTTAACAAACTGGTGGAAAAATGCTTACCCAAATGAACCATTAGACAACCCATTCCAAAATAAAAAATTTGTCGATAAATTTAAAAAAACTTTTGTAGAAAATCTGCAACAAATACCTAAAAAATTGAAAATTGATAAAAATATAAATCCAATCATGATAGTTGGAAAAGATTGTAAGAGAGAACAAATTTGGAGGATGGAAATCTTTCCAAAATATAAAGCAAATAGAATAAATGATGGCTTTATGGGCGGGCCATTCTTTAAAATGGCTTATGAAGAAGAGCTATTTCAACAAGGAGGTGCTCAAGCTATTCTTAAACACTCTAAATTAGAAGCAGACGACTGTATTGCTATTTCAGTAAAATATTTATTAGCAAAATATCCTACTTGTCATATTTATATCATTACAAGTGATAGAGATTATTTACAATTAAATGCACCTAATGTCGATTTATTTAATTTATCTTTTAAAAATATTGCTGAAAAATCTTCAATTGGTGACCCCAAAAATGATTTGGAACTAAAAATAATTATGGGAGATTCAAGTGATAATATTCCTTCTGTTTTTCCAAAATGTGGACCAAAAACAGCAATAAAATGCATAGAGGACCCAGAGTTTTTTAAGAAAAAAATGTCCGATAATCCAGAATATTACAAACAATATGAGTTGAATAAAACTCTTGTAGATTTTGACAATATACCAAATGAATTAGTATGTGAATTCATGTCTACAATAAAAAAATAAAAAAAAACAATAATATAATTTACTTTAGAAATTAATAATGTAATAATATAAAAATATTTCTTATATTATTGTAAAATGAACACCTCAAATAGTTTACCAGAAAATAATAATAATATCAATATTAAGTTATTTTTATTAGACTCTTTATCTGTAATAATTAAATTGGCTATTTTAAGTAATAAACAAATTGGAACAAAAATACTTATTCAAAATAATGTTATTTATTTTCAAGAACCAGGTATATTTCAATCAATTGTAAGAATTTTTTATAAATCAAATAAAACTGATTTACAATATATGTATAATCCAATACAAATTGCGTGCAGCACTTTTTTAACAAAAGAAGGAATACAAAAACATCCAAGGATAAAAGAATTGTTTAATTTTGCGCAAAAAGGATTAAAAAAATTAATTGATACTTATAGAAACTGCTCAATAATCAGTCACTGCTTAAATTATTATTTAGCAATTATTACAAATCATGTTGAACAAAAATATAATGATTCTATTTTTTATAAAGATGGAATGTCAGATTATTATACAAAAGAATTAATTGCACAATTAAACGAACAATGGAGTCAAGAAAAAATAAAAGTTGTTTTAGATTTAATAAGTTTTCTAACAAGTGAAACAACAACTTCTTCAAATGTAAAATCATTAGAAACAATAATGGAAGATATTGATTTAAATAGTCAAAATATTTTGAGATAATGATTTTAATATTATTTTTATTTTATATCTTTAATATAAGAAACATGAGTATTAGAGTAGGTGAATATACAGCAACTGAAGGATGCGAATTTTCATTAGCAGATGCAAAACACGATTTTCATACTATATTTAAAGCAGACAAAATAGAAGGTTATGTAAAAGAAAATATGCCATCCTATCCTCAATTAGATTGTTCTCCTTTATCAGAAGACAGTTTTGTTGATAAATATGCTTTAGACACAGGGACCAAGGGTTCTTCAAGTTTACAATTAAATAAAGAAAATTCAACTTTTATTAAAGAAAATTTAAATCAAAATATAAAATCAAGATATGAGGCATTTTACATCGAGAGAGAACAACACAAATATGATATAAAAAAAAGTTTTTTACAAGAATGTTTTAGAAACGCTGGTTTACTTGATGATATATTTTTTATTTGCGATGTAGCTTATTCAAATGTGCGAGAAGATTTAAAATTTGTAAATGAATCTTTTTCACAAACATTTTACTGGGTTCAAAATGCGCAAACACTTTATGACCCTGCTGGAAAAACAAGTTGGCATTCAGATAAACCTTATTTTGAAGATGAATCTGTAGACGAAGAAGGAAATATTATTACCTCATCCAGTAGTGCTTCATCATCTTCATCAACAGATTTAACAGGAAAAATTGCAGCACCTAATCATTTTAAAAAAAATGGCAGTAAATTTGTATTTTGTTGGCAAAATGCAAGAAAAAGTAAAATAACTCAATATCCTAAATGGAGTAAAGATTTGTTTCCTACAGCGACTACTCCTTATAATTATTCGTCAAATATTCCTGAATTAATGATGTATACAAATAAAGATTTATTTTTAGGTATACGCGCTAATAAAGAAAATCCTGATGATTATGCTCTACATGATGCCTATTTAATAATTACAGACCCAGATAAACAAGGTTATTATGGTTACGCTGATAAAAATTTAGCTGCAAAAGGTTCAGGTATTCTAACAGCATCTGAACTTGCTTCTTATCGTGCTAAAGGCGATGAACTTAAACGATTTGTTAAATTTATAAATGAAAGCATAAGTGGTAGAGGAACAGTTACAAAATTATTTTTAGATGAAGTGATGAATTATTCATCTATTTTTCAAGTATTAGCAAAAAAAGCGGGTGATGCATCGCAATCTCTATCTTGTTGTCAAAAAAAAATAAATTTTCAAAGATTTATAGATAATGAATTAGGACCAAAAGCTCCTAATAATGTTATTGATTTTGAATCAAATGGGAATCACGCGTTTGTTTCTTATGACAGAATTGCTATATTTTCCGCTTTAAATTTTAATTCACCAATTGTTATAGGTAACTCTCAAAAAGGATTTACAGTTTTTATACACAAAGAATTATTAAATATACATAAACAATTAGATAATTTTTTTACAAAAAATGGTGATGAATATCAAATACTTAATCAGTTAAAAACTACTAATGAAGAAGGAACCTTTTTTACATTAGATGAAAGCTTGATTAATGATATAAATAGCAATAAAGATTTGGTAAAAATAGCAATTTTAAATGCATGTCTCAATTTAAATATAACACCAAATGATGATATTACATACCAAATTTTTTTAATTAATTATTTTAATGAATCAAATGTATTGCAAATATTCTCTAATATTTCTCCAGATATTTTAAACTACACTATACCAGATTATAATAAAAAAATAGTAAAAATTTATAATGATAATTTACAAAAAATAAAAGAAAATAATACATTTGAAATAGATTTTTCAGATTTAATAGTTATTGATGAAACCGCAAATATATTAGAAATTATGACTAACATAAATAATAATATTAATAAAATACTTGAAAAAATAAACACAAAATATAATGCAATATTAGGTGCAAATATTGGTGTTAAGTCTACACAAGATTACAAAGATACTTATAACTATGCAGAAAACCCAGAAAAGCACAAAATATATGTAAATATATTAGAAGTTTTAAAAAAAGTGGAAAAATTAGTTATTGAATTGAATGAATATCAAAAATTTTTAACACTAAACAATAATTCAATGATAAAAATAAAAGAATATCAAGGACTTATTAGAGAGACAAATAATTTGACATCATTAAATAGTGAAAACAATAAATCAAATGTTGGGCTGCTTCCAAAAGGTATAGCAAAAAATATTATAAGCTATATTCCTTATAGTTTTTACCTTACTAATAATAGAACAGTCAGAAATTCAGATATATTTATAGAGAGAAGTACAAATATTTTTGGGACAACTACAGCTATTTTACAAATTTATAATATTTTAAATTCAGAAACGTTAAGTAAAATAAAAAATATATTTGTTCAAACTATTTATAATATATTAGATGAATTAACTGAAAAAGCAACTGCTAATAGCAATATTTCATTTATAAGTGTTATAAATGCATCTAAAGAGTTATTAAAAAATTTATCAATATTAAATCCCGGTTTAATGGTAACAAAAATAGATGAAGAAAATATTAGCACATTTTTGCCATTATTAGTAGCATCTTCTTCTCATGAACCTATTGAATCACCTGCTGTTCCATTGAACGCCTCATCTGATGCATTTGATACAAGCCAACAACCAGCTGCTACAAGTAAATCAACAAAAAAACCTGCAGCCAAAAAAAAATCAGGAGAATTAATAGCTACACTTCCTAATAATTATTCTTCTGAAATAAGAAATACATTAAGAGACAAAAATTTACTTATTTCAAAAAGGAGTGAAATTGATTTTAAAGAAAGAATAGAACTCATACGTGATTCAAATGAAACAATTAAATTTTTATTTAATAAAAATGCTACAAATAATACTTCAAAAACAAATATGGACCCAACAATTAAAACAGCTTATGAAAATGATATATTTATTAAAGGATTTATTGGTATTTTTGCATTTATGAAATATATATCAATAACAAGTGGTATACCAAGTCCTGCTTTATTTACAACAAGAGGTGGAGGAGAAAATCAGGATAAAATATTGGAAAGATTTTTTGGCTTATTATATTTAAATTTAGGGGATAGCAAAAAAGACCCTAATTTACTTGAAAGTATTCAACAATTAAGAGATAGTATTCAAACAGAGCTATCAGATATTAATTTTGAGACATATCGAAGTTTACCAACCGATACAGCGAAAACACAGTATATTGAAAATTTAAAAGGTATTCAAAGAAGAAGCCAGAAAGCCAAATTAGCATCTGATTTTAAAAAATATATAAGTTATTGTGAAGATATAGAAAAATCTTTAGATTTATATCAAACAATTGATGAAGCAGCTAATGACCCACCTCCTGATAAAAGTGATTTTTCATTATTTTCTTTTAGAAAATTACTTGAAATGAATGTTGTGACTGTTAATGCTAATAAACCATTAACTGATAAATTTGAAGGAATAAATTCAAATGAAATAAATGCAAACCTTGCATTGTTATATTTTATAGAAAATAGAATGGCACGCTCAAGTAAGAAACCTGTACCTCATCCTGAATTAGTAGGGCTATTTGCACAATTATTTGTAAAATCTGGATTATATTCTCAAGAAAGAGGAGGTGGTAAAAAATTAATTGGTGGAGATGGAGATGGTATGTTTGATGTTATGTATGATTTATTTGTATCAGATAAAGATATATCAGGCGAAGACATACCAATACCAGAGGTCATTAAAAATTTATATAAATATAAAAATAAAAAAATTACACTTTTAGATATTTATAGAATAAATTCACATTTACTATTGAATATGCCAACAAGTCTTGAAATAGAAGCAAATAGTTTTAATTTTTATCCAGAGGAAATTAAAATATATGTTAGAAATTTAAGTAAAGAATTCGAAATAGAACAACAACGAAACGTTCAAAGGATAAATTTAGGTAACTTGGGAAGAGGAGGTCCACAACAAGGAAGACCTTTTTATGATAATCAAAATTTACAAGTAGTGCCTGATTTTCCGGAAAGAGGATTTCTACCTACACCAATAGGTGTTAGAGGCGGAATGACCAAAAGACATAAAAAGAATAAAACAAAAAAGAACAATACAAAAAGGAGAGGTAAAATAAGTAAAAATAAAACAAAAAAACATAAAATAAATAGAAATAAGATAACAAAAAAAACAAACTTTTGAATATAGAGATATTTTTAACGCTATATTCAAATTATAATTTATAAGTTTTAGTAGCTTTATTTATAAATCAACTTTTATTTTTTTTAAGTGAGAGTATAATAATATATTATTATTATAAGTATGACTACTATTCCAAATGAACTAAAAATAATAATAAATACAAGTATTCCTGGATATCAAAAAATAGAGTATAAACCATCTATGACAATTACAAATATAAGTAGTGATGATAGTAGTATAAGATTTAATCCATTGATAAAACTTGATAAAAATATAATAGATAAAGTATCTGAAAACATAAGAAAAAAAAAATTTTTTAATAAAGGTTTATTTGAATCACTGTTAAAATATACAAAATCAACAGAAGCAAAAAATTTAACACAGGCTACTCGTAATGGATATGTTGATAATAATATTAAAGTAACATTAGAAACTCTTTTTTCAGAGAATAGTGTTATATATATAGGAAAAACACCATATGCAATTGCTGATGTGCAATGGACAAAAGGTGATTGGAAAATAGATTTAAAACAAAAACCAAAAGAAATAGATTTGTATAAAATAAAAGACCCAAGACTTTATAACGCTCTTGTTAATGAAGAGATTATTAGTGGGCAAAAACAATTAAAAAATTTATCACAAACAATTGTTTATGGAAATAATTATGCAGGACCTGTTAATTTTAATATAGCATCTGCAGCAGGTATATCAAGTTCTTCAACAAATACAGCAGTAGCAAAAACAACTACAGTAGAAGCAAAAACAACTACAAGCACTCCAACCACATCTGGTCTATCTCCAGTAGTAGCTGAAACATCAACAACTACTACACCGATATCTTCAGCTGCTGCTTCAACAACTACTAATCCTAAATCTCCAGCTGCTGCATCAACAAGTAGTTCAGCTTCACCTTCAGTCTCATCTCCAGTAAAACCAAAAAAAACGCCTGTAGTAGCAGCTACTTCTCCACCAACAACAATAAATCCTCCTATTGTAATGCAACCTTTAAACCCATTTACTGTTTCAGAAACTAATACAAGAAATGTTGTATCTTTTTTAAAAAACCCAAATTATTTTTATTTATTAAATTTAATATTTCAATTTGGTGATTCAGAAATGAAAAATTACATTAAAAAATCATTAAGAAATTTATCAACACATAGTATTACAGAAAATTCTGATACAAAATTAAATAAATTATCATATGACGAAACAGTAGATTCTTTAAATATAATAGAAAATACTGGTGGAGGGGATTGTTTTTTTATAGCAGTAGCAGATGCTATTAATAATCATAATTTTTATAATCAAAATAATAGAATAATAAATGGAAAATATGGCACAGAAACAAATTTATTTACACAAAAATATTTAAGAAGTTTAGTGGCTTCATATTTTCTCTCTTTACCAAATGTAAATGAACAATTGACCCAGACAGCAGTTGCAAATTCAGATAATTTAAACACATTATTTGAAGAACAATTAAAAGCAATTAAGACAGCCGCAAGTATCCCAGAAAATGAAGATTTACCTTCTGACCAATATATTCTTGTTGCTAATGATATATATAAAGAGTCTGATAATTTTTTAGTTAAAAATATAACAACTGTTCCAATAGATATAAATAACTATTATAAACCCTTTACACCATTAACATTACCAGAAGTAAGACCTTATATTTTAAGTGATAATTACTGGGCAAATGAACTTGCAATAGATGCTTTATCAAAAATATTAAAATTAAATATAATACCTATTGAAGATATAAAAAATGAAAGAGATGAACAAATATTGAGAATTCCATTTGGTAATTTTTCAAGAACAAATAATAGTTGGACAAAATATTTATTTTTATATTATAAAAGCAAACATTTTGAATTGATGACTTTTACCTATAAGCTTATATTAAGTGGTAAGACACGTAATAACACAATTGGAATATTCGATATAAAAAAAGATAATTATAAAACAGTAGCAGCTTTTTATATTTTATTTATTATTTATGGTAGTTATTTTGTTTCTTTGAGAAATGATGAAGATAAAGCAAATTTTACTTTTTTTCAAAAAATAATGAGCGATACTTTTAATACAATAAATGTAAATATAAAAAATAACTCACCTGATTATGATGCATTTATGTTATTATTTAAAGAATATTTTCCAAATACTAATGAAACGATAATTGGAGGTGCATATCCTTATGAATACCGAAATCCATATAATTATCAAAAACCATATAATTATCAAAAACCATATTATCCAAATCAATATGATAATAGAAATCCATATGATAATAGAAATCCATATGATAATAGAAATCCATATGATAATAGAAACCCATATAATAATAGAAATATATATGGCAATCGAAACCCTTACGATTATGCATATAAAATGTATAAAGAAAAAGAGAATGTCCATTTAGCTTATTATATTACTATTGATTTAGAACTATTTCCTGGAAAAAGTATTCCACCTGAAGAATTAAAAAATTTAAAATGTAATAATAAATGGAATGCAGTGAGAAAAGCATATTCTGAATTTATAGGTAAACCATATAAAATATCACCAGTCTATAAAACAGTTAAAAATAAACCACAAAACAATACTCATAATATTACTCATAATAATTACAATAATAATAATAATAGATATAATTACAATAATAATAATTACAATAATAATAATTACAATAATAATAATTACAATAATAATAATAGATATAATTACAATAATAATAATTACAATAATAATAATAGATATAATTACAATAATAATAATAATTATAATAATAGATATAATTACAATAATAATAATATACAATATCAAAGAGATAATATGTTTAATAGAACAAGAAGAAATATATATCATGGAGGTAAAAAAAATATAACCATTAGAAATAAAAAATTAACATAAAAGCAATTAACTTATAAATTTTTGCTGCATTTTACATAATAAATTATTTATCATAATTAAATTTTACAAAATCAAATTTAGAAAAAGCTTCTTTTTGTTCTTTACGTTGTTTCTCTCTTTTTGCTTTTTCTAAAACAGCAATAGCAGCAGATAATTCAATTTCTGTAACATTTCCATCCTCATTTATATCTATTAATTTATGAAGAACTCTATAATTAGGTGGAACAATACATAAGTTACTTTCTTCATTAAAGAGGAAATCCGATAAAATAGTAAATACTGCAGTAAGACCAAGCGCAGTATAAATATCACGAGTACCCATCCATGCCATAGCAAAAACAAGTATCTGTTTGCTAACAGTATATTTCATATATTCTTCAGTTGATTTGCTAAATTGAATAACAATAAATTTTGACCCAATGTTAAGAAGAATCATAATTACACCAGCAAAAAATTTACTATTATTCATATACATGATATGATGATTTATATAACTAATTCCATTTAGAAGAGGAGTAAAAATATTAGTTTTTCCTCCTATTTGTTCATTTTGTATTTTATTTGTGTCGGTAATATTCATTATAATAAAATAACATATTATAAAAAATTTGTAAAATGATTACATTATTCCAAATTTTCTAAAAAGATTTGTAATATTTATTTTTTGTTCTCCCAAAAAGCCCTCACCAATTATACGTCCTCGTCTTAAATAAGGTCTATACATTTGACGAATAGTAGGTGTAAATCCTTCTGCATTTTCAATGGTAACAAAACCAATAATTATCATTAAAAATAAAACAAAACCAATTAAACAATAATTATATATAAAATGCTTCATATATAATTAACATATATAATTAACAATTAAAAAATCTAATAAGATGAAAATGTTTCACTAAAAGGACTTCCTTCATAAGGTGATACATCTGGAGAAACACGCATAAAATCATTTACAGGAATTTGATTGGATTGATTTCCTTTTTGAATATGTCTTTCTTTACCAATCATATCAAATCCTTCAATAGCTGTTGCACTTGAGGTTTCTGTAGTAGAGGTTGTATCTGTATTAGTGGGTGTAGTGGAAGAAGTGGATGTTGTATCTGTAGTAGATGGTGTAGAAGCAGTAGTGGTAGAATTAGTAGAAGTTATCAAATCTTTTTTATCTTTTATTTTTTGTGCTATTTCTCCGGACCCAAGTGTAGTAGTCCCAGACATAGAAGTAGTATTAGTAGAATCAGGAGTATCAGAAGTAACAGGAGTATCAGTAAAACCTTCCAAATATCCAATATCACTATTGTTAAATATAATGACAATAAATAAAACAACTACAACACCTAAAATTTTATTTGTATAAGCAATAAACAATATAAATATTATTAAAATACTTCTTCCTAAAGATGTATCTATTAAAAAGTTAAAAACTTTGGATTGGCTCAATAAAACAACAAGCAATAAAGCGGAGGCATACCCCATATTATTTTTACTTACAATATTAAAGTTCATGTATATAAATATTCTTATATAATTTATTTTTAAAAATATAAATTTATATTTCAGTCTGTTTTACAAATTATTATCTTAATTTTTATTAAGAATGTCTTTAGCAATGTTTGCAGCTCCCTTTAATGATAATTCAAACAGTGATTTGATTTCGAATGATTCAGATAACTTAATAAGCAAAAAGAAACAAACACATAATAAAACACAAAAAATATATCCTAAAGAAAACTTTGATACAAATAAAGTAAATTCTGTTTTAGAACAAATTCATAAAAATTCGTCAGAAGAAGATGATAATAAAAATAAATTGGGAGATTTTAACCCCCCTCCTAAACCAGAATCCTCTGGCGTAAATAAAACAATGTCTACTGAACAAATGATGAATATGACAAATGAAAATGACATAATGTTTAGAACATTAGGAAGAGCTCCTCAACCAAAGTATGATGGTGGTAATAGTTTAGATTTAAATGATTACACTAATTATGGAGATAGTAAATCAAGCGAAGAATATTATAAGAAAGTTTTACCAGGTTATATCTCTCAAAAAAATCCTGTAAATAAACCTTATTACAACATGAACTACAATATTCAAGAAAATGTAACAGACGACGTATTATTAAAAAAATTAAATTACATGATATCCCTTTTAGAAGACCAACAAGATGAAAAAACAAATAATGTGGCAGAAGAAGTTGTTTTATACTCTTTTTTAGGAATATTTATTATATTTGTAGTAGATTCTTTTGCACGCGTTGGTAAATATGTTAGATAAATTTTAATATATAATATAAATTAAATATATTTATATTTTATAATGACGCCTGAAGAATATAATAATTTAACAATGCGTGTAATTGATTGGTATGAAGATTTAAATGAACAAAACGTTAGAGATACAAATGATACAGATATAGCTGAAAAGTTACCACCATTTTTGCGTTTCAGTCAAAACAATGGATATAGTTATATTGACCCATCAACAGGTCAAATGTCATCATTAACACAAGACCAACAAGCCGATTTAACAAGTGTTATTGCAACAGAGAGAAATAATTTAAGAACATTAAGAAATGAATTAAGAGTAAGAGTATCAGGAGGCAAAAGAAAAAGAAGAACAAGAATAAAATCAAAAAAATTAAGAAAATCAAGAAAATCAAGAAAATCGAGAAAAACAAAAAGAAACCGTAAACATTAATTTACGCGTTATCAAAATAAATAATATATATAAACAATTTAAACCATTTATGTAATATAATTATAACAAAAATGGCAAAATTTATAATAGTTCATAATAAGCATGAAGGATGTTATGATTTTCAATGTTTTGAAGACCCTGCATCAAAATTAAGATTAACTTCAATTACAATTAATCCTCCCAAAATTTTTGTTTTTAATAACAAAGAGCAAGCGCAAGAATTTTTTAATGAATATATAAATGATGTAGATGTAATTGATATAAGATGTAAAAAAGGTGATGAAGTTGAACATATAGATTACTGTACTTGCGGTATTATTGAATTAGATGAAGAAGAAAACCCAATTCTGTTTTATAATAAAAAAAACCAAATTTTTTTTATGGAAAATGGACCACAAGTTTTTCTCCCCCCACAAGAACTTAAAAATGATATTAGCAATCTAAATTTGACAAACAGATTAATAAAAAAATGTAAAAGTTTAGATAAAGAACAGAGACAGAGATATATTGAATTAGGAAAAATGTGCGAAGAGTGTTTATTAAATGATGGTGAAAAGTAATTTACATCTTTTTATATTTCAAACACCATAATAATAATTATTAACTACATAAAGGTAATATATATATATTATAATATAAATGCAATTTTTAAATTATTTTTTATTTGTTTGTTTTATAAATTTATGTAATTCATTTACGTTAATCAATTATAAATATTCACCTAATTTTCTTTCACGACATAGTAGACATAAACTAAATATGGGATGTGATTATTATATTGATAAAGATTTACACGTATATGATTATAATGATAGAGTATTTTCATATATAAATGTAGAACACGAAAGAGGTTATTACTGGTTTGTTTCACTATTAGATGAAGATGAAGATGGGTATGACGCAGAACTTGCGCAATATATAAAAGACAAATTAACAACAATACCTTATATGAGTCCTATTGTAATATATAGTAATAATGTCTTTAATAAATTATCTTTTGAACATAAATATAAAAAAATTATTGAAGATGAATTAATGTTATTAAATAAAACTTGGTATGATGTAAACAAAATTATAAAATGTGAAAACAGATACGAAAGGGAGTAAATATAAAATTATCTGCGTTTGAAATGTAAAAAGTTGTAAAAAAATTATTAATTTATAATTAATACCTTTTCAGATTTAAAAGTTGGATAAGCAAAATTATAGAAAAAATATGCAGTTGGACTGATAATGAGTGGTTTCGTTTTTAAAATTAAATTATTAATAATAATATTGTTGTTGGATATATTTTCTATAGCAGCAAATCCAAAAAAATTGTCGGCAGCTATTTTCCAAAAACTTACTTTGAACCCATGTATAAAAACATTATCATCACAGTTACATATTGATGCAAAACAACTCAAAACTTCAATATTTTTTTCAATTTGAATACAAGATTTTCTAAAAAAATAAGCACACACTATTTCATCATCAACAATAATAACATTAATAAAAATATTTTTAGTCTTAATAAGCTCAATAATATTAGAAACACTTGTATTAATTATTATATCAAATTTATAAGATTTGTTTTTAATAAAATCGTATAAAAAATGAAAATTTTGAGCGTTAATTTCAAGTAAACTATACATAGCATCTAAATTAATAGGTTTAGTCCATGTAGAAACATTAAATCCATAAGTAGAATATACACATAAAGGAACAATACCAGTTAATTCGTCTTCTCTCTTAAATAAAGAAACACGAATATTTTTATTGATATGACTTTGATTATAATGATGAGTTTGTATAATTTGTGGTGCAAGACCTTTTTTCCGAAATAATTTATCTACACATAAATAATCAACATAGTAAGCGTCAAATTTCGCTTCGTTGTCTCCATTATTAATACATACATGTATAGGTCGTGTTGACATAATTCCGACTGGTTTAGAATCCTCAATGGTAGTGCCTTTTTTTAAGTCGACCATAAAATTTGATTTGTTATAAAAAGAAACAAACGATTTATCGTTATGACCATAAAAATAAGGTTTTATGTTTTCTGACTGGGGGCAAAAAATATTATCTTTATTTTTCAAAAAATGTTGTCGTATCAAATTAATAAATCTATTAAATTTAATTTCAGAAAGTTCTGAATAAACAATTGTTTCCACATTTTTAAAATTTGTATATTTATTTTTTTCTGGTAGTCCATGGTTTATTATACCAGGCGGATTTAACATATAACTGTAATCATATACATGAAAAACAGGTTGCAATACCCAGAAACCATACTTAATGCGAATATAAATATAAATTACTATTATAATTAATACGCCAAAAAATAATATATAAGAAAGATATTCTAACATATTATTTGTAATTTAAAAAAAAAAAAATTTGAAACTTATGAGTCCTGTAATACAAAATTAAATTTTGAAGCAACAAAACTATTTATATAATTATCATCATTTCCCCAACTTACATAATCTTCTCCAGTGATTTCTAAATTTTGAGATTCAACTAATACATCATTACTAAAAAATTTTACATTTAATATAGCATTTTTAAATAAATTCATTTGTAAAACTTCAACCGAAAAACTTGTTATATTTATAACTGTAGTTTTTTGAAAATCAACAATGTTAATATTTTTTTTTTCCATTTATAAATAATATAAATAATATAAATAATATAAATAATATATTTTTAAATTATTTAAAAATTAAAAACTTAAATTATATTTTTCTAAATGATTTAATCATTAAAAAAGTTGTGGTTTATATAATTATTAAGTTCCTAAAAAAGCAATTAAAGCGTTAGAAATAATATGATTAAAATATTAAATTTATCCAGGTTTTGTAAATACATATAAGTATTGGTGTTCATATGCGCATTTTAATAAATCAATCTTTGATTGAAGAATAAATCCACATTGTTGAGCAATTGTCAATATAGTTTCAGTATCTTCCATATATAAAACTTGTTGTTGTTTTCGAACTTTACCGTCAGCAAATTTGAATTTTTCATCAAATGTTGCTATATCATTATCTTTATCTAAATTAAAATTAGATTCATATAAAAAATCATTAAAATGAACCTTTGTTTTTGTAATTCTTTCTTTTGCATATTTTTGAGGTGAAACAATGTATAATGGATTACCAGGAGGTAATATAGGGTCAAATGTATCCCGCTCAACAAGATGAACAATCAAGAATCCACCAGGCATTAACCAATCCATACAATTATCAAAAAAACGCCTCTTGTCTTTAAAATAATAAATAGTAAAATATAAGCAAAGAATATGAGTTAAAGAATGATATTTAATTTGGCTACTATCGAGAGCATCTCCTACTTGGAAGTTATATTGTGGATAGCTTTCTTTTGCTTTTTTTATCATAGATGGTGAAATATCAATTCCCATAATATTAAGATTTTTAGCTCCTAAACTGGCTACATGATGACCAGTTCCACAACCAACATCTAAAATAACACTTGTCTCTTTTGGGTTAGAAGTATTAACAATTGAGCCAACTTCATAGTCATTTTTAAGATTATTGAAAACTAAATAATCATATATTTGAGAGTAAAAATCATCATATACATCGTTTCCTTTTTTAAATAAAAAATTATCATCTTGTTGAAATCCTTCTTTAGGTTTTAATGACATAACATTTCTAAAAAAAACTATGATTGCTAATAATAAAGCAATAAGTAGAAGTATTTTACCAAAATTCGACATTTTGTTATAAAAATAGGTAATTGATTTAATTGAATTGTTAAATTTCATCTATATGTATTGTTGTTATTTTTTTTGTATATTTTTTAAATATATGACAGATTCTGAAATTAATGATATTAGGAGTAATGTAGAATTTAAAGGAATTTCCTTTTCAAAATTTAAAAAAACAGATGTAAAAAAAGAATTGCTAAATAGTTTAATTAATTCAAAAATTGAACCGGCTTGTTATTGGAGTGCTGAATTAATTTGTGCAGGTCATTATAGTGATTTATGGGAATTATTATTATATTTTTATAGCAAATATATTCATTTAGGAAACCCTAAAATAGCAATTTATCTTGAGTTAAGAATAAATAATTTTAAAGAAATAGTGCGCAATGGATATATTAATAATGAATTAAGAATGAGAAATAACGAAAGAATAAGGCGATTATTTAGTGAAATTATGTGTATATTATGTGATTCTAAACGAAAACATAGTTTTGATAATATAAAAATTAAAAAGGCCGATTTTGATATGACTCAAATGACTGATAGATTTAAAGCGCCAAGTAGAAAATATGGTGAAGAAATTTTTTTAGATGAAGACCCAAAAGAGCTTTTTATAGCTATAAATGAACTTGCTTATAATATTTCACAAGATGGAAATAATATTATTAATGCATGTTACTGGATAGAATGGATTATGGAATTTGAAACTTTATGTAAACAAAAAAGAGAGAAAATAAAGTGTGAAAGAAGAACATTTATTCCAGTAGATACCAAATGTCAGATGGATATAATATGGATTGTATGGGATTTATTTATATTTGAATCGAATAAAAGAACAAAAATTATACAAAAAGTAATTACATCATTATTAAGTTTGTTTACATTAAAATATTCATCTGGATGTTATAAAAAAAGAAAATACATGTTATATTTTGCAGTTTCTCTTTTATGTGAGACCATAACTATTGATGAAGAAATAATAAGAAAGACACAACAGGAGATAATGACAAATATAATAAAAAAAATAGATTTGGTGTATAAACAAATAAAAAAAAATGAAATGTCTCCAGGAACAGAGTATTTATTTAAAGACTTAAAATCTTCCAATTTAGAAAAAACAATAGAGAAACTTGAAACTATGAATACATTTGGTGAAACATTTATTCCTCGTATATAAAAAAATAATACAATAGTATATATGCCAAAAAGTTATAGAATTAAAAAATCTCTTAATAAATCACGTTCTAATAGAGGATATTTTCAGCAATTTCAGAAAGAAGTTACAGTGGTATTTTTAGAAATGCTTATGATGGTTAAATTATATCATTGGAAAACATTCAGTTATGCTACACATAAAGCAACAGATGAATTATATTCAAAGCTAAATGAAAATATAGATAGGTTTATGGAGATTCTTTTAGGAAAATCAGGACAAAGAACAGATTTAATGAACCACAAAAAAATTGGATTATTTGATTTAAATTCTCAAGAATCATTAAAGAAAAAAGTTGATGAATTTAAAGGATATTTAGTTGATTTAGATTATAAGGAACAATTAAAAAAAATGTCTAATGCAGACTTATATACTGTTCGTGATGAGATTTTAGCTGACATGAATCAATTCTTATATTTATTAACATTCAAATAAACGTGCGAATTTATGATAAAAATTAATATATATTTTTATTATAATGGATAACAACACAAATAGTCTAACTAATGCTATATTAAAATCAACACCAGATGTTTCAAGTCCAACTATTTTATCAACAGTAAGCAACACATCTACAAACAATACAGGTTTTTTTGATAGTTTACAAAATATTAATGCTACAACATGGATTGTAATAATTTTAATTTTAGCATTTTTAGGATTTAATATTTTTGTTTATTTAGCAAAAGGAACTCAAGATATCACAAGTTTTTTTGGTCCACTTTTACAAAAAATTCTTGGAACAACAACTTCAGTTGCTGGACAAGCCATTGATGTTTCTGCAGAAGGTGCAAAAGCAGTTGTTAGCGGTACAGCAGGCGCGGTTAATACCGGATTAACAGCTGTTCAAAATGTAACACCCAATCAAACACCAACAAGCATAAAGACTCAACAAATTCAAAACACAATTCAGCCTCCTGACCAAGTAGCAAATACAGCTTTAAATAAAGCATTAAATTCATCTAAAACTCAAGAACAGAATGATGAGTATCATGCAAATGAAGCGTCCAGTTCTTTATATTCAGGTGCTTCTACTGGAAAAGCTGGATGGTGTTATATAGGCGAAGATAGAGGTTTTCGAAGTTGTGCTCAAGTAGGAGTAAATGATAAATGTATGTCAGGAGATATTTTCCCAAGTCAAGAAATTTGTGTCAATCCAAATTTAAGAGCTTAAACAGTATAATTAACATATAGCATTAAATAACTAATTTACAGTTATTATGTTAGATGGAGATGATTGAATATTATAACTAACAGCAGTCACATAAAATTGCGAAAATTGAGTTAAATTACTAATAGTTAAAGATGTTATTGTATAAGATACCGTTTTATATAATGTCCCATTTAGATATATATTGAAAGAAGAAATAGGAATACATACATTGCTTATTACTGACCAGGATAAAGTAATACTTGAATTTGAATTAGTTGTAAATGTTGCAATGGGTGCACCTGGAGTTACTGCACTTACAAAACCTTTATAATTTTCCGGCCATTTGCTTGTACTGTTATTCATAACATATCGAGGTTTAGGAAACCATGTTTGTATTTTAGGATTCCAACATAAATCTATAATATTACCAGGAACATCAGAACAATAAGTAGGAAAACATTGTTGTTGAGAAACAGTTTGTATTACCACACCAGTGCAAGGGTTGACATATTGATTACAAACTAAATTACCTCCATCTTGAATAACGTTTGTTGGACAATTAAATGGATTTGTAACATTGTATTGATATGGCCCTGAAATATTATTAGGAAAACCAGGAATTTGATTTGGATATGGTATATCTACAGCATTTACTCTTTTAAGACTTGTTGTATTAGGATTTGTATAGGTTTGACTTTGAGTAGCATATACCTTCGTTCTACCACTCCATAATCCTTTCGATATTTGTGAATATTTTTGTTTTTTAGTTAATCTTGAACTATTTGCTTTATATTGAAGAATATTTCCTTTATATAATTGTTTATCAAGAAAAATAGCCTCTGGAGGTGATAATATTTGATTAATTAAAGGCACATATGTTTCATTATAAGAGCTATCTACCGTATATGTGCATTGGTTTTGAACTCTTGACCATACTCTTGGTGGTATTGGTAAATAATTTGCTCCATATGACATTTTATATATACTTTATTTATTAATTCTGTTTAATAAATAAATTTAAAGACATAAAAAAAATTTATTTAAAAAATAATATAAATTTATTTAAGGATTATATGCATCATTTGCTCCATAGAAAAACCATCGTAGAGACAAATAGTTATGCATTTTATCATTCATTCCAGTTGAACCAATCATTTTTGTATTTGGTCCATTTTGCACAATTCGTTGAATAGCAGCAGTTCCTAAAGCATAATTGTAATACCATAAATTTGAAATGTATCCATCAAATCCTCCATTCATAGCAACATATACATCACCATAATTTTGTTTTGGAACGCCAACTAAATTGACACTACGAGTAATAGTTCCATTAATATATACATCTAATTTGGTATTTTCACATCTGATAATAACATTAACCCATTTATTAATAGGGATATCTGGGATGACAATTTCTTCATTTATAACATTAAATGTATTCATTTTAACTACTAAAGCATTTGTATTAGGGGCAATATATAACCCTGGAGCATTATTAGGTGATATTAACCCTTTATCAGTAAGATTACTATTACCTTTACTAAACACATGTTTATAAACTCCTGTGTTTGTTTGCAATTCGCTTATAAAAATCCATAGGTTCCATGTAAATTCTAATCCTTGAGTTGCATCAATAGACCTATAAATTGTAACTGCACCATTGCTACTGGGGTCTTGTGGAAAAATAATCATTTGTTTAGCGTCTACCATTCCATCAATTAAATGAGGAGATTCACTTGGTTTAAATAACCAACCAAGAACAGAAATCCCTACTCTTAAAAATATAATAAACCCAAAAATAACAAGAAGAAGGAAAGCAAATTTAGCTATTAAACTATTTGATTCTAAAAAAGCTCGAGCGCCAAAAGTTCCTGTATTTGTAGTTGAAAATGAATTGAATACTCCGTTATTACTCATTGTATATATATTAATTAAATAAGAAAAATTAATACCTTAAATTTTTTAAATAGTAATACTACTTTGTGTTTCCCCATTTTCAACTAAAGATACTTGAAGTTGATATGAGTTAAACATACTTAACCAGCTTGAATATCCTTGAGTATAAATATTCCAAGCCTCTTGTGGGTTCACAGAGTTAGGATAATATTGTAATTTAGATGTCCATCCATCAAAACCACCGGCAGGTGTAACATAAATATTTGCATCATTATTGACACTTGCTACACCTGGTAACAAACATGTTCTGACTAATTTACCATCAATATAAATATCTAATGTTCTGCCATAAACACTTATAAGTAAATTAACCCATTTTTGTATTGGAACATTTGCTACACTGCATGTGTGAATAATTGTTTTACCCCCTGCGGTTGTAGGTTGTTGATTAGCTCCTGGATAACATCCTAAAGATACTGAAATATTATTTTCAATAGCGCTTAAAACTACCGCTGGACAAGGATCAATTCCACTTACACCTGTTACAGAACCACTTGTTGCACTACTTTGTGACCCCATTCTTCCAAAAATTACCTTGGGTTGACCGTAACGATAATTCCAGTCATTTACATAAAACCACACGGAATAAGCAAAATTGGATGAAGGAACTGAAGAACCATTTGATGCTAAAGAACTGGCATTAATCGTAGAGGCAGTTTGTCCACTTTTGAGACTTTGTAATGTATATGGGTCAGAGAAAATATATTTTAACAACATCAATACTAGAACTATTACAACTATAGTTATGACAATACTTAAAGCGCTCATTGTATAATATAGATTTAGAAATTTTCTACTTAATTTAGTAAATTAAATTTGCTAATTATTTAAATTAATTACTAACTTTATTTATAACAGTTTTTGTTGAAGACTCTACCGTAGCAACATTACTTTTAAGTATAGTTATATTTGAATCATTAGTAACAGGAGGTGTTTTATTTTTAACGGTATTATATAAATAATAAACATTACTTCTTGTTAAAGCGCGTCTAAAATAAACTATATTACATATTCCTCCCTTAATTCCATTTATTTCACCAATTGTTAAATTATCCAATGTATAGTAAGGAACCACACCTACTTCTGATTTTACTAATTCACCATTTAAAAATATATCTAAAACTCCTCCATTATAATTAATTATAAAATTATTCCATTTTTGTAGAGGAACATTAGTATTTTTATATATAATTCTGTTACCATTATTGTCAAAATCTGTAAGTTTATTTTGAGTTGTCTTTTCCAGGTCTTTTTGTTGCATTGTAATCATTAATGTATGTTCAGACGCATTATAAAGCACATTGGGTTTATTACCAAAATTTAATAAAGATGTAAACTTTGAATAAGATGAATTAGTGCTTGGTGGTGCGGCATCTATATAAATCCAAGAAGAAATTGCATATTGGTAATCAAATGTAGAGCTTCCATTTAAATCCTCATAAGTTCCTAATGAATACATTGTATCAGTATACACCGGTTTATTAACTAATGGTTGTCCTCCTTGTAAACTAAATTTATTAAACAAAGATGGTATAGTAAAATAAATTACTAATAATACAATTGCTAACAATAACATTAATAATGAACCTGCACTTGATGTGTTATATTGTCCTGTAATTATATTTCCAACACCATCAAAAAAATCACTAAATATACAAGGAATATAAAAGATAAGATTTATTATCATGTCAAAAAAAGCATTCTTTTTTGTGTTTCCTGCAGGTAATTTAACAAAAAATGTTTTGTAAATAAATCCAAGAAAAATAACAACAAGTAATATATTTAAAATTAAACTAATAATACTCGATTCACCTGATAAATTTTGTATATTATAAACAATCCAAAAAATAATTAATCCAGAAATAACTATACCAAATAAAACTAATAATGCACGTTTAAAAATGTTCATTTTATCTATGCTTATTGATTTATCAGTAAATTCTGGAAATAAATTAACCATAAGTAAAATGGACCATAAAATACATATAATTAAAATAAATATTATTGATGATCCGGCTGTTGTTTTATCAGTAAAAAAACCTCCTGGATAAGTAGATATTAAAACGGTTATTACTATTAAAAATATAACAAATAAAAGACTTCCATAAACAGAAAATTTAGAAAAATTTTCTAAAAAATTATATGTTTTATCACCTTTTGCAAGTGATAAAAGTTTATCTGGTAATGTTAAAACAGTTATTAAATATAAAAATCCAAAAACAGCAATAATAATTGTTAATAACAATGTATATCCAAAATATTTTGAAATATAACCTCCAGGGTCAATATTATAATAAATAATATAAGATGTAATTAGACAAAACATAAGAATAACAGTTTTAATTCTTTCATAATTAATGTTGAATTCAGATATATAATCTCTTTGTAAGCTTTTATAAAAAGCTAAAACCCCAAGACCTATAGTTATTGGTGTTATATATTGAGCATAATCATTTATAAAACTGTTTGGAATTGTAGTAAAAAATATAATTAATCCAATAGTATATAATATAACATATGTTACATTACTAATTTGTTCAAATAATCCTTTAATATATTTAAAATTAGGTAATAATGATATACACAATCCAAGAATAATCAAAGTTACAAATGTAACAATCAAAATATTGGCAGTTAGTGTTTGGTCTGATTTAGAGAGAGATTTAAAACTCGTTACAAAAGGCACTTTATAAAAAATTAAAAACATTAAAATAATAAGAATAATAATTAATGCAATTACAGGATAGAAAACAGATGGCATTTTTAAATTTGTTAAAATATTAGTATTATCTTTTGTTGTGTCTTTAGTTTTATCCATATATTATTATAATACATTATAATTTTGTTAATATTTTGTTAATATTTTGTTAATATTTTGTTATATTCACAATCTTTTATTTTTTAATTATTTACATATTTTCATTTGCTGTTTTTTTACCATGGCAGTTACGACATAATGCTATTAAATTGGTAACTTCATTAGTTCCACCATATTCTAAACGGATTTTGTGGTCTATTTCAAATGTATGGTCTAATTGAGATTTACAATTTCCGCATTTCCAATCTTGATTTGCAGCTATATATTTCTTTTTTGTTTCACTTACTGAACGTTTTGTTCCATTTTTTCCAGAAGAAATAATTTTTCTCTCACCATTACAAAATCCAGGAGGTAAATTAGATTCAATACCATTAAACGATTCCATAAAACTATCTTCATTGGATGTAAAATCTATAATTGGACTTAACATATCCATAGATGTTTTATCTATTGGCATAAATTTAATAATATTATTTGCATATAATAACATATTTCTTCCTTGGTTTGGATTTCGCTTCAATAAAACATAAATACCAACCCCTAATAAGGCATAAAATATCATTTTATAATATTTTTTAAATGTCATTAACATTTTTGTATATTTTCCATCTGTGTAAGCATTATAAATAAAAAATGCTGTTAATCCTAATATAAATATTTCTAATCTCATATATATTATTTTATATATAAATTAATATCATATATAAAATTATTTATTATTAAAAGTGTTTATTTTTATTGTCCAAATGTGCCTTGTAATTGTGTAGACTTCATAACAGATTGTTGACTTTTAGTTAGGCGCATTATTCCAAATGTAGCAAGTAAAAGAATAATATATGGTAATAATACTAAAAACCATGATATAGTTTTATATCCCTTATTACACAAATATCCCAAGATAAATGCCCAAATAAATGCAAAAACTAATTTAATAAATACAGCAAAAATGGAAACGTTATAAAACAAAGCAATAACACTTGCTATTACTGCTATAGCAAAATATAATTTAGCAGGGGTACAAAGTTTACTAAAATCTGTATTCATTTTATACTATATCTTAATATTTTTTTTAAAGATAAAAAAATAGGGTTTTTAAATTTTTTTTGTAATGGACGGCGTTTAAAAGATATATTTGTTTTAATACTGCTGTATTTATTTCTTTTACGTGTTTTTTTTATATTTTTTATACCACTTGCTACATCATTAGAATTAAAAGTATTACTTGTGATATTTTTTTCGAATAAATTATCCATACTTTTAAGTAATTTTATAATTTCATTTATATCTAATTTTTTAGCACGTGTTATGTATAATGTTACAAACAATTCTTTAATTATATTAAATAACTCTTTTTCGCTACTATTTAATTTACTATAATTATTAAATAATAATTCTAAAAAGGGAAAATATGATGAACAGAAACCCCATATGTCTACATTTTCGATAAACACATTATCAAGATATTCTCTCAAATTTAAAGTTCCGTTTTCTCTAAATTTAGTAAAATGAAGTAATATTTCTACTATATAATCTGCAATATAACTCATTGTAAATTCAGTTTCAATGACAATTCTTACAGATTTTTCTGATAAGCTGGTAATATTGTTACTAAATAACATATACATGATTTCATTAATAAATTTGTAGTGACCTGCTCCTCTCTCTTTCATCCAAAATGTAATATAATCAATTACAAATGGTTTTAACTGGCCTTCCACAACACTACCACCTTCTTGAAGAAATTTAGTATATTTTTGCACAAATGAATCAGAAAATAAAATTACGGAAAAAGGAACATTAAATTGTAATGGTCGATTTCTCCATGATTTTGGAAAAGGTGCATCTTCAAAAGGTTTGTATTGTGTGGATAAACCCCAATCAATTAATCTTGTTTCAAATTTTTTTTCAGATTTATCAACTAATATGTTAGAGTCTTTGATATCACAATGATATATGTTTTTTTTATTCATTGGAACAATACCATTCGTAAGTAAATTTATTAGACTTTTGTTTAATTTTTGCATTATATTAAATGAACCATTATTGTATATAAAATCATCTACAGGTAACCCTCCATTTGGTATATTCAATGACATTAAATCATTAAGTTTTCTATTAATATTACTTTTTGTTATATTGTCTTTTGGTAAAGCGGTGCATTTGCTTGTAAATCGTGTTAAGTCTGATTTGGTTAAAGGAGCAGGTCTACATAAGCTTATATTGAAAAGTAAAAAATAATCTTCATAATTAGGAATACTATCTAATTTTTCTTTTATTTTTGTAATTTCTTCATACTCTTCCGTAGCATGTTTATTTGTCATTAATTTAGAAACTTTATTACTTTCTATCTTGGTTTTACCTTGGCACAATAACGCGGGAGAAAATACACATCCAAAACCACCTGAAGCTAATACTTTGCCTCCTTTTTTACTTTTTTTTTTATTAACCATTAGTTATATATTATATACACATAATATTTGAATTATTTATCATATAAATAGTAGATAGTGCCTACAATACCAGAAATAATTATAAAATAAAGCACTTTTTCTCTTATTTTATAGTACTCTGCTAATTTAACATCTTTAGTTTTATATTGTTCATAGTATTTTACAAAAAATTCATTTAATGAAATAGTGGGTTTTTCAAGTTTTTCATTTATTTTATTATGAATAAAATGAACCCATCTAACAAACGAGTCACGATTATCTAAATAAGGAGCAACTGGATATTTATCAATTATTTTACTAAATTCTCCTGATATTTGCTCAACAGGAATAAATAAAGGAAAGTTTTGAATAAACTCGTAGTATTTTTTTTTGGTGACCGTATTTGGATGATATGGATAGGTCATTGCAACTGTATGTAAAAAAAACCAATAATGATGACCCCATACTTTTGGGTCAAGATAGCCTGATGTAGAAGACATTAATATTTTATATTAAAAAAATATTAATTATTAAACTTGTTATTAAACTTGTTATTAAACTTGTTATTAAACTTGTTATTAAACTTGTTATTAAACTTGTTATTAAACTTGTTATTAAACTTGTTATTAAACTTGTTATTAAATACAAATTATACTATTTATTATTATTTGTAACAGGTTTTATATTTATAAATTGATAAATACATTGTGAAGAATTATTTGTACGCTCTCTGCAATAATTATACATTCGTGTAGCAGAGCCATTGCCTCTTGTGCAACCTAAATTTATAGTTCCATTTTCTATAGGTTGATTAGCGCCAATATTTGAATAAAAACTTGTTTGATATAATCTTAACCCAGGCATTTATATATATGTAACATAAAATACTTATTAATTATAATTATTATTATTATTATTTAAATGAAAAACAATTATATTAATAGATATGAACAAAAATATAAATATTTGCAATAATTGTGGTAAGCAAGGTCACTCATTTAATCAATGTAAATTACCTATAATTAGCTATGGTATTATTTTATTTAGGTCAAGTGTTAGAGGTTTAGAATTTCTTATGATAAGAAGAAAGGATAGCTTTGGATACATAGATTTCATAAGAGGTAAATATTCACCCTATAATATTTATCATTTACAAAATATTATAGATGAAATGTCTATTTCAGAAAAAAATATGATTTTAACATTTTCATTTGATAAATTATGGAAACAAATGTGGGGAACTACATGTAATTCACAATTTAAAAATGAAGAAAATTCATCTTCAAAAAAAATGGAAATTATAAAAAATGGCATTAATAATGCAAAAGAAGAAATAATAACATTAAAAGATATTGTAGAAAAAAGCTCAACCAATTGGTTGGAAACAGAATGGGAGTTTCCAAAAGGGAGACGAAATCATAAAGAAAAAGATTTAGAATGTGCATTAAGAGAATTCGAAGAAGAAACAGGTATTTCTCAAAGTAAAATAACTATTGTAGATAATGTATTACCATTTGAAGAAATTTTTATTGGTTCAAACCATAAGTCCTATAAACACAAATATTTTTTAGCATATATCAATGAAATGGAAGAATTATTAAGTAATTTTCAAGTTACTGAAGTTAGTAAATTAGAGTGGAAAACAATCGACGAATGTTTACAATCAATAAGACCATATAATTTAGAGAAAAAAAAGTTGATTATTAATATTAATAAAGTGTTACAAGAATATAGATTATATTCATAATATATAGTATTATGTCAGAAAATCCAAAAACAGAAAATCCAAAAACAGAAAATCCAAAAACAGAAAATCCAAAAAAGAAATTAATAATAGAAAATTCATCGGACGAAAAATCATCATTTTCTAATCCAAATATTGAAGAAAAAGAGACTGGTCAAGAAAATTCAAATACTAATTCATCAGAAGAATTTATATTGCAAGCACCTAAAAAACCACTGGATTTAGCAAAAAACTCACAAGAAGAAAAATCATCATCTAATTCATTTACTTCTTCGCCATCTACATCTGAAATATTTGCTTCGGACAATAATGAGTCATCTGAATTGTTAATAAGTGACAAAGATTTAGAAGCAGAATATAGTAAATTAGATTGTAAAAATGAAAATTTTTATTCGAATGATTGTAATAAATTTTTGTTAAAAAAAGAAGTATTAGAAGGTAAATTTTTATCTGAACATTCCGAAATAGATTCTTATTTATATCCAAGTTTAAGTGATAAAAATTTCAATATAAAAATAGCATCTAAAAAAGAATTTAATGATACCAAATATGATGGCACTATTTATGATGATATTAAAACACAAGCTGATATACTCGCAAAAGCCGATTTTGAGTTATCACCGCATCAAGCATTTGTAAAAAACTTTTTATCTTTTAATACACCTTATAATAGTTTGCTTCTTTACCATGGTTTAGGTAGTGGTAAAACATGTAGTGCTATAGGTGTATGTGAAGAAATGAGAAATTATATGAAGCAACTGGGAATTAATAAAAGAATTATTATTGTTGCTTCTGAAAATGTGCAAGATAATTTTAGATTACAATTATTTGACGAGAGAAAGTTGAAACAGGTGGATGGAATTTGGAACATAAGAGCTTGCACTGGAAATTCACTTTTACAAGAAATAAATCCTATGAATATGAAAGGAATTCCGAGAGAAAAAGTTATTAGTCAAATAAAAAATCTTATAAACAGTTACTATATTTTCTTGGGTTATGGGCAATTTGCTAATTATATTATCAAAACAATGAATTATACTGAAGAAGTAGAGAGAGCAAAAGTAAATAAAAAAGATGAAAGTGAAAATGTAAAAAAAAATAAAATCAAAATAATGAAAGATGTAAAAGTAACTTTAAACAAAAGAATTATAAACCGTTTAAATGCGGAATTTAGTAATAGATTAATAGTTATTGATGAAGTTCATAATATTCGTAAGACAGAAGATAATGAAAACAAAAAAGTTGCTATAAATCTTGAATTTCTTGTTAAATCAGCGCAAAATATGAGATTTTTATTATTATCTGCTACTCCTATGTACAACAGTTACAAAGAGATAATTTGGTTATTAAATTTAATGAATACAAATGATAGACGTGGTAGAATTGAAGCAAAAGATATATTTACAAAAAATGGTGAATTTAAAAAAAATGGTGAAGAACTACTTATAAGAAAAGCAACTGGATATGTATCATTTGTGCGTGGTGAAAATCCATATACTTTTCCTTATCGTATTTATCCAAATGAATTTGCAAAAGAGCATACTTTTCCATTTATTAAATATCCTTCTTATCAAATGAATTTAAACAAAATACCACATGAAGATAAAAAACGTATTTTAAGTCTCTATTTAAATAAAATTGGCAATTGTAATAATTGTGGTGATTGTCAATATTGTGCTTATAAATATATTATTTACAATTTGAGAAATAAAAAATTTTCCATAACTACAAAAACAGGTATAGTAAGGGAAATGCCAAGTTTTGAAAATATGGAATCGTTTGGTTATACTTTATTACAAATACCGTTGGAATCATTAATTATTTCTTATCCTATACAAGGTTTGAAAAATATAATAGATGAAATACCAGAAGAAAAATTTTCGGAAGAGTTATCTCCAAGTTTATCTAATTCTATTTTTAAAGACGATGGTGATGAAAAAATAATATTGGAAGCAGAGGATGTGGCAGAGGATGTAGCAGAGGATGTAGTAGAGGATGTAGATGATGTTGAAAATGCAGCTGAAGAAGTGGAAATTAATGTTGAAAAAGAAGTAGCAGAATCAGATGATGAAGGAAGTAAAAGTAAACGTTTCAGGTGTCCAAAAGGAAAGGTCCAAAATCCGCCAAGGTCAAAACAATGTGTTTTAAAAGAAAAACCAAAGGTAAACCTAATAATAGAAGAAGATGAAGAAGAAGGAGACAAAGAACCAGAACAATCAGATGATGAAGGAAGTAAAAGTAAACGTTTCAGGTGTCCAAAAGGAAAGGTCCAAAATCCGCCAAGGTCAAAACAATGCGTTTCAAAAAATGAAAAAGTTTCTCCACAAAAAGGTGGTGCTATTGACCCTCATCAACTTACAGGAAAGACAGGTCTTGAAAGAATGATGAATTTTGTTGACGATAAATCTCCACCTAAAAAAGGTGATTTTGAATATAAAAAGTCGACTCTTGATAAATATGGTAAAATATTCTCTCAAGATAAAATAGGAAAATATAGTTCAAAAATAAAATGTGTATTAGATAATATATTTAACCCTGAAACGAATACAATAGGAGAAGGTATAATACTCATTTATTCTCAATATATTGATAGTGGATTAATTCCTATGGCATTATCTCTCGAAGAAATGGGATTTACAAGATATGGTCAAGATGTTGAACCATTATTTAAAAATAAACCAACAGATGTAGTTGATGTTAAAACAATGAAACCGCCAATAAATAAGACTACAAAATTTTCACCTGCAAGATACTCTATGATTACAGGAGACCCAAGATTATCTCCAAACAATGATTTTGAAGTAAAAGGACTAACAAGTGAAGATAATAAAGAAGGTAACAAAGTAAAAGTGGTATTAATTTCAAGAGCAGGGTCAGAAGGTATAGATTTAAAATTTATAAGACAAGTTCATATATTAGAACCATGGTATAATATGAATCGTATAGAACAAATTATAGGTCGTGCTGTACGTAATTTTTCCCATAAAGATTTACTATTTGAAAAACGAAATGTTGAAATTTTTATGTATGGAACTATTCTTGGTGATAATAAAGAAGAAGCCGCTGATTTATATGTGTATCGTGTTGCTGAATTTAAAGCTATTCAAATAGGTAAAGTTAGTAGAGTATTAAAAGAAACAGCAGTAGATTGCATAATTAATCATGACCAAACAAATTTTACGCAAAAAATAATGAATTCATCTTTAAAAGTGCCAATTAAACAAGAGTTATCAAATGGAATGATTATTACAAATTTTAAAGTAGGTGATGCTCCATTTTCACCTGCATGTGATTATATGGCTACTTGCGATTACAACTGTATACCAGACAAAAAAATAGATGAATCTAATCTTAATGAAGATACTTACAGTGAAAATTATATTATTGTTAATAGTGAAAAAATTTTACAAAGAATAAGAATGCTTATGAAAGAGAGTTTTTTCTATAAAAAAGATGTTTTAATAAATTCGATACGAACACCAAAGGAATACCCTTATGTGCAAATTTATGCTGCATTAACTCAACTTATTGAAGATAATAATGAATTTATTGTTGATAAATATGGCAGAAACGGAAAACTTATAAATATTGGTGAATACTATTTATTTCAACCTGTTGAATTACGTGATAACCAAATTTCTATTTTTGACAGGTCAGTTCCTATCGATTATAAACATAACATGATTAATTTCGAAATAAAACAAAATATTGTAAAACCTGTTATTGATAAAAGAAATATTGATAAACTTATTGTTGAAGAAGAAGAGATTATTAGCCCTGAAGGTAAGAGATTATTAGACGAAATGAATGTTAATTTAGAAATAAGCAAAGATTTTTCTAAACAAGCAAAGGTGCCAAGAGGAGACGATAACTGGTATAAACATTGTGGCATAGTAATGAAAAAAATGTCAAAAGAGTATCCCGAATCATCTCCATATCTAATAGAGATTTTAATTTCGCATATGATTGACCTATTATTGTTTGAAGATAAAGTTGACCTTATGAATTATTTGTATTCACTTGAAAATATAAGACAAAATTCTATCGAATGGTTTGCCAAAGATTATTTTGATAGAAATAGCATAAGAACAAAAAATTTTGAAGCAATAATATTATATAAATTAAACAAAATTAAGATTATGATTTTAAATGAGAATAATAAATGGGTTGAAGCATCTCCAGAAGACCAAAGAGAAATTGCATCAAGTAGAGAAGCTCAAAAAATATTAACATTCAATAGTAGTGACTATAATAAAATTATTGGTTTTATTGGTTATGAAAAAAGTAATAAATATTTTGTTTTTAAAACAAAAGATATAACATCAAAACGTGATACAGGAGCGCGTTGTGATGAGTCAGGAAAAGATAAAACTATGAAAAAATTGAATGAGATAATTGATGAGGATAAATATACTGCTGAATCAACAAAAGCAAAAAAAGATGAAGATGGAAATGTTATAAAAGAAGCAATAGGTCAAGTAGAATTATGTGTTATGCAGGAGTTTATATTGAGATTTTTTGAAACAATTAAGAAAAATAATAAAAAATGGTTTTTAACACCAGAAATGGCAATCTATTTTAAACTTTATGTAATTTTTGTTTAATTAAATTATATTTTTTTATTTATTTTAAATAAAATTGAAAAAAATACAATTAAAAGAATATATGTATATACAATATAATAATGGAAGCTGCAAGTAAACTACCTCAAAAAATTAAAAGAAGAGAGACCCGGATTCAATCAATTTATTCTCGTGGTCTAATTTCAAGAAGTGTTGTTTTACCTATTACAGCAATTGGTAAAAATATTAAAGAAACTATTGAAGAAAATATTCAAAATAATTTTGAAGGTAAATGTCTTGTAGAAGGATTTGTGAAACCTAACTCAACAAAAATTATTACATATTCAAGTGGTTTAATAACAAGAGGAAGTTTTATAACTTTTGAAGTAATATTCGAATGTGAAATTTGTTTTCCTGTTGAAGGAATGCTTATTTCATGTATTGCTAAAAATATTACCAAAGCTGGAATAAAAGCAGAAAGCGCTAATGATGTTCCAACCCCAGTTATTGTATTTATTGCTCGAGACCATCATTATATGATGGATTATTTTGCAGATATAAAAGAAGGAGACAAAATAAATGTTAGAGTAATTGGTCAACGGTTTGAATTGAATGATAAATTTGTTTCTGTTATTGGAGAGTTAGTTAAATCTAAAGAAAAAGAGTTTTTCACAAAACCAAAAGAAGAAGCAAAAGCGAGACTTGTATTTGAAGATTAATGAAATCCTTCATTAGAAATTTCAACATAATATTTGCCATTAATATAAAATTCATTGAGTGGTATATAAAAACCTTTAATTTCTTTTTCAAAAATTTCCACTTTACATTTTTTTTCTCTCGAATATTCAATAGCTTTATTTTTATCATGCATTATTATTACATTCTCTCCTATGTATTGAGGAGAGTATACATAAATATATTTTTTATGGTCATCTCTTTCAGTATTGAAAAAAGAAACCTTACAACTTTCTATTAAATCTTCCATTGAATTTATAAAACAAATATATATTTAATTTAATAAAATTAAATGTATTAATATAAAAACATATTTATTAACTATATACATATGGAAGCTATCATGTCAAGTAATGATATTAATAATTTTTCGGTAAGTGAAATAAATTATATTAGAGATTCAATTGAAAATATGAATAAGTTTAATCAAGTTGAGGTTCTTCGAATTTTAAATAAAAATTCTGAAGTAACTATTAATGAAAATAAGTATGGAATTCATATTAATCTTTCAGAATTAAGCAAAGAAATATTGGATGAATTAAATGTATATATAAACTATGTAAAAACACAAGAAATCACATTAAAATCTATAGAGCAGCAAAAAGAAGACTATAAAAATACATATTTTTCAAAAGATATTAAAGATAATAGCAAAATATTTAATAAATAATAATGACAAATCAATTATATAATGATGTATTAAAAAATTTACAAGATTATATGTTAGATGATGAAAATATAGATAGAGCCTTAAAAATGAAAATGGACACTACTGTAAATAAAGAAAAAATATCAATTAATTTTGTAAAACCCAAAAAAAGTTTATTTATTCCAAGAGAGAAAGATACGCTTTTTTGGTGTTTTTATATTATTAAAAACGGAGATGTAAAATATGAAACTTTATATAATAAAAATGAAGTAATAGAAAAACAAATTAAAATTACATACATTGAAAAAATTAGAAAAGAAAAACAAACATTGAAAATATATAAATTTGATTCTATTACAAGTATTGAAAGTAATTTGCTAAATGATAATTTTATAAATAGAAAAACATTTTTATCATTATGTGCTCTTGAAAATATTAATATTATTTATATTAGTAAAAAAACATATTTTGAGTTATTAATGAATGATACAAATGAAGTATTTATAATTCATGAAATAAATAATAGTTTAAATGGAAAATATAATATAAAATATGGTTTTGAAATGGGAGATGTAGAAATAATAAGTGGTATTAAAAACTCACTTTATAGAGTAGATAATATTGATAAACCAATAAAAGCATTTTCTTCTTACAAAACACAAGAGTTAATAGATATATGCAGCAAATTAGCAATTGAAGTTATTAATAAAGATACCAACAAGAAAAAATCCAAAAAAGATTTATATGAAGGAATTATTCAGTATTTTTAAATTTAAAAAAAAATGAACAACAATTTAAAAATATGTATTATTATATATATAACAATGAGTATTTCTGAAAAATCAATCATTTCAAACATAGAGGGAGACATTGAATCTATTGATTACGGTGTGCCTGAATTAAATGAAACCTTTAAAAATTTAGATAGCGAAACCAAAAAAAAAATTGCGAAACTTAAAAAGGAATTTCAAATTAGTGTTTTGAAAAGTATTGCTGACCCAGAGTTAAAAGCTTTATTTAATACACTTTCAGAAGCTGACCAAACAAAATTTAATGCATTACCTATTAGAGATAAATATAGTCTCCTCCGAAATTTACTAAAGAGTAAAAAAGAAAAAGCATCAAGTGTTTCAAAATCGAAAGATAAAACTCCTTCTGCTCTTTTGGTCAAATCAAATGTAGAAACAAAATCGCCAGATTTTCCACCACCTCCTCATCTTTTGGTAAAATCAAATGTAGAACCAAAATCACCAGATTATCCTCCTCCTCCTCCTCTTTTGGTAAAATCAAATGTAGAACCAAAATCACCAGATTCTCCTCCTCCTCATCTTTTGGAAAAACTACAATCTGAAACACCTATACCAAAAGAAGCGCCTGCAGAAATATTTGGTGTAGATGAGGAAGAGTTAGTAGAAGAACCAAAAGGAAAAAAAGAACAATCACAACCACAAATACAATTTAATAATCTTGTAAAAATATTCTATTCTATGAATCCTTATTTTACGAGCTCTCAAATAAATCATGAGTTAGAAGTTAAATTTGGAACAAAAGGTATTAAATCAATAACACGTAATGATTATGATAATGTTATTAAAAAACTAAAATCTTTTGGTTTTAATACTTCGAATAGTGCAGGAAATTATTATTTACGTATAAACTGTGAGTATGCAGATAAAGGCGAATTCAGAATGTCGAATATAAGAACAGAAATTTCTGGATTACATAATATCCAAGAATATTGTAAAAATAATGATTTAAAAAGTATTTATAAAATAAGTCCTACTTCTGTAAGTTTTATGCAGAAAAAAAGTGCTATATTTGACAAACAAAGAATTAATTCTGTTGATTTTAATGATTTTAATTTTAGAGTCTCATATCAAACAGAGGAAAATATAAAGGCAGGTATAAAAAATTTTATTATAGAAAAATGGAGAGAGACTAAAAAAGAGTTTCGTTACATTAATCGTGTAACTTTTGAACATCCCCATTTTCCGGTGTTAGTTGATATTAGTATTGTGAAATATGCAAATAAAGGTCTTGATAGAAGAGGAATTGAAGGTAGAGGACCTATTATTAGAGTATATGATATTGGAAAATCGAATGTATTCAATAATTCAGAAGTATATGAAATTGAAATTGAAATAAATAATAAAAAAATAGGCCCTGGAACGGAATTTAACTCACCTGAATTAATTTTAGATGCAGTAAGAAAAGTAATAAAATTTATATTAGGTGGCTTACAAGGGACTAATTTTCCTGTTTCCTATCCTGAACAAGACGATATAAGAAGAGAATACATGAAATTAATTTGGAAAGATGAGTATGACCCTACAAAACGCGCGATTAGAAATAGCAGCTTTATTGGACCAAACTCTATAACTTTACAGCTTGTCAATATTGCACCGATTGATGAAAATTCGACCGAACCAAACGTTCGCAAAGATTTTGTTGTTACAGATAAAGCAGACGGTGAAAGACATTTGTTGTATGTTGCTAACAAAGGCAAGATATATTTGATAAATACTAACATGGAAGTAATATTTACTGGAGCGAAAACAAATAATGAAGAATGCTTTGAAAGCCTAATTGATGGAGAGCTTATTTTACATGATAAAAATGGAAAGTTCATAAATTTATATGCTGCATTTGATATTTATTATCTTAAAAAAACACATGTTAGAAATTTAACATTCATGTTATTAAGACAAGAAATGGATATTAATAAATCAAGATATTATTTGCTTCGAAATTTTATTAGTATGTTGAAGCCCGTTTCAATTTTAGATATAGGAACCCCTGTTGATAAATCGGTAAAAGCCTTATTAGAAAGATATAAAAAAGGTGATTCAACAATATCGCCTATCATCATTAAATCCAAGGAGTTTTATCCTGCTGGTTCAAAAGAAACTATATTTAATGGTTGTAATGAAATTTTAAAAAAAGTGCGCGAGAATAGATTTGAATATATTACAGATGGTTTAATATTTACACACGCATTTTATGGTGTTGGTTCAGATGTAATAGGAAAAGCGGGACCTAAAACAAAAATTACATGGACACAATCCTTTAAATGGAAACCACCTCATTATAATACTATTGACTTTTTGGTAACAACAGAAAAAGACGCAAATGGAAATGATGTAGTAAAACCCATATTTGAAGATGGTATGAATACAGAATCTGCAGTTCAATTCACCGAATATAAATCAATTATATTAAGATGCGGTTTTAGCGAAAAAAATGACGGTTTTATTAATCCGTGTCAAGATATTATTGATGATAACTTACCAAAATATACACAGAGATTTGAAGATAAACAAGAAAATGATTATATTCCACAAAGGTTTTATCCAACAGAACCATATGACCCAAATGCAGGTATTTGTAAAATTATGTTAAAAATAGACGATGCAGGAAGTAAACAAATGTTTTCTGAAGATAACGAAGTATTTGGCGATAACACAATTGTTGAATTTAGATATGATTTTAGTAGAGAAGACAGATGGAGATGGGTTCCATTAAGAGTAAGATACGATAAAACATCACGATATTTAAGAGGAGAAAAAGAGTATGGTAATTCTTATAAAACATGTAATGAAAACTGGAAATCTATTCATCCTTCAGGACGTATCACAGAAGATATGTTATCAACAGGACTTGGTATACCTGATATTTCTGTTTGCGAAGATAAATATTATAATACACCAGCAGGTAAATTTAAAACGGAAGCTATGAAAAATTTTCATAATTTATATGTAAAAAAATTACTTATTACAAGTGTATCAAAACAAGGTGATACATTAATTGATTTTGCTTGTGGAAAAGCAGGTGATTTATCAAAATGGATTAGTTCAAAATTATCATTTGTTTTTGGTATTGATTATTCTAAAGATAATTTAGAAAATCGTCTTGATGGTGCTTGTGCACGTTATTTAAAAGCTAAAAAAATAAATAAAATAATGCCATTTGCATTATTTGTAAATGGAAATAGTTCTTATAATGTTCGCGATGGTGCGGCAATGTTAAATGATAAAGCAAAACAAATTACAGCTGCTGTATTTGGAAATGGTCCAAAAGAAGCAGAAAAAATTGGTAAAGGTGTTGCCAGACAATATGGTATAGGTGAAGATGGTTTTAATGTAGCTTCATGTCAATTTGCAATGCATTACTTTTTAGAAACACCTGATACACTTCAAGGTTTTATGAAAAATTTGACACAATGCACAAAAATAAATGGGTATTTTATTGGCACGGCATATGATGGCAAAGTTATATTTAATTTATTAAAAAAAATAAAAACAGGAGAAAGTATGCAAATAGTGGAAGATGGAAAAAAAATATGGGAGGTTACAAAAGGATATGGTGCAAACGATTTTGACGACGATTCAAGTAGCATAGGTTATCGTATTGATGTCTATCAAGATTCTATAAATCAAACTATTCCGGAGTATTTAATAAATTTTGATTATCTTGAACGTATTTTATTTGCTTATGGTTTTAAACCCATTAGTAGAGAAGAAGCAAACGATATTGGGTTGCCAGAAGGAACCGGATTGTTCAGCGAATTATTTACAAATATGTTAGAAGAAATCAAAATAAATAAATTTAAAGCAAAAGATTACGGTGAAGCAGTAAATATGTCATTATATGAAAAGAAAATTTCATTCTTAAATAGATATTTTGTGTATAAAAAATTTATGGAAGTGGTTCCAGAAAAAGTGGAAATTGAATTCAGTGAGTTTAGTCAAACTGAAAATAATCGTAATGATATTGAGAGTAAACATGCTATCAGTGTTGCAAAAGAAGAAGTAGAAAAAATAAAACCAAAGGTAAGAAAATTAACAAAAAAAATATTGTTGGTTGCAGCAACTGAAGCTATTGATGAAAAACCACAAGTAGAACTTATTGAAAAAGAAATGAAAAAGACAAAAAAGGGAAAAGAAAAAGAAACTAAAAAAAGCAAATCTAAACCTGAAAATGCAACAAAAAAACCGTCATTAATAATAGAAAGTGATGATGAAAATTAAAACAAGATTAAAGTTAAATAATTACTTAAATAAAATTTATAATATATAATAGTATAACAATGAGTTATTATATATTACCAAAAAACAAAAATATTTATATTCTTGAGCCTAAATATGATGATAAACCATGTGCGCATTTTGTTTCACATAGTATAAAAAAATATTATGATGAATTATACAATCAAATTAATCTAATATGTGGAAACAAAAATAATTCATCATTTAATTCATTTTCTGAATTAATAAAAATTATTAACCCATATGAATTTATTTTTTATAAAGTTCCCGGGTCTAAATTTTCTGTTAGCAAATTAAAGCCTACTTCAAACACATTTTATGATTTTTTAGAAATTGTATTAACGTTAAATATTTTTGAATCATATAAATTGCAAACCCTTAATTCTTTACATATATCTGAAAATAACGAAGACACCATCGAATGCAACGAAATGTTAAGAGAGAACTTTCAAGATAATGTATTGTTTTATAAAAAAATAGATGATGAATTATTTAAATCTTTAAACGAAAGAAAATTTGATTTTATGTTTTTTGACACAAATAGTAACGATTTAAATAGTTATTTTATAAATTTAATTCAATATTTAATGTTAATATTAAAATGTAGCACTGAAAATTCAACTACAATTATAAAAATTCAACACACATTACATAAACCGGTAATTGATATATTGTATTTTTTATGTTCTTTATTTGATAAGGTTTATATTATGAAACCAAATTCCAATAATATTACCACATTTGAAAAATATATAATTTGTAAAGGTTTTGTGTATAATGAATCAAAATATGAAATATATAAAATTAATTATTATAAGTTGTTGGTATTTTTGAAAAAACTTGAAGATAGAAATATTGTTTCTATTATTGACAAAGAATTACCCAGTTATTTTATTAATAAAGTAGATGATATTAATATTATAATAGGTCAACAACAATTAGAATCTCTTGGTCAAATAGTTTCTATTTTAAAAAATAAAAATATAGATGATAAAATTGAATCTATTAAAAAATCAAATATTCAAAAATCAGTTAGTTGGTGTGAAAAATATAAAATACCATGTAATAAATTTACTGAAAAAACCAATATATTTTTACCCATAATAAAAGAAAATAATTAAATTTAATTATAAGCTTAATTGATTAATACCAAATGCTGCACTTCCTGTAGTTGTATTATAAGTATTTGGAGATTGAGAATAATGATTTGAACTTTTATAAGTAGCTGGGTAATAACGATATGGACTTGGTTGCGAAGCAGGAACTTGGTATTGTGGTAATAAATTGTAATAGCAGAATTTTTTGTTTTGAAAGGGTCCAGATTGTCTGAAATTGAGAGGATAAGGTGTATTACATTGTGGAGCTTTATTTTTAAGAAGATTACTATAATTATTTGCGTTTCCAGCATAAAGTTCATTTGCTGTAACTAATGCAGGTCCTGTGTTATTGTAATTTTGTATAGAAGCAGCGTTTGTAGATATAGTATCTACATTTAATTTAAGCACCCTTGTAGAACTGGAAACAGCTCCTTGTTTAGCAAATTGGTAATTATTTGGTTTATAAACAACCAATTGACATCCTGCTGGATTACTTGGTCCAGAGAGAGGCATACCAGAATAAGGATTATTAATAAAAACTTCAAATACAACTAAAGCAGCTTGTTTTTGATAATCGGGAAGACCATTAATCCATGTAAAAAATCCTTGAATTGAATTAATATTTAAACCATAGAATCCGGTAACTTCAGATTGTGTAATAATATTTTCGTTAACCATTATTGCAAGTAATTGTGAAATAATAGCATTTTCTGTAGCATCATATATTTGAGCATTTGGTTGACAATTAGCAAGATATGTATTAGTTAATGAAAGCGGTGCTCCTGGTTTAACATTGGAACTGGTATCGACAGAAATAAAATATGGATTGGAATTATATACTGAATTATCGAGAGATTTATAAGATAAAAAGTTAAAAGATTTTTGTTCATATGTTTTACATCTATTTTGCAAATATTGTTTAGTAGTTGTATAATAATTTTGTTTTAAATTAGTGCTGGCATAAATAGCACGTCTTTTTGCTTTATATTCTTGATTACAACATAAAATTGGATTTACAACATTTGGTTCTGGATTTTCTGTTAAATAAGTTGTATTAGGATAGTAAGATGCAACTATCCCTACACCCTGGCATGTTTTACAATCTTGCTGTAATTGGTCAATACCATTTATTTCGTTAGGAGGGTTTTGTTTAACAATGTAACAACCTGGCTTGTCTTGCATTTCATTAAGCAACCCAGACTCTCCGCCTAATGAGGTGCCTTTACTTGAGACAACATATCTATCCATATTATAATTGATTAAGGCAGCTTCATCAATAGTTAATGTAATATTTTGATTATATGGGTCTTTACCTATCAAATTGGACGCCTCAATTGGTTGTGAAGGAATAACTCTTCCTTTTCTAAAATGTTTAATAGGTCTGGCTAATCCAAACCCTGTTTGAAATACATTACCGGGGTCTTTATTAGTAAGCGGACGAATATGTCCAGCTGCTGTTCCAACAGGATTACTAAAAGCTCCTGTTCCTTTCCATGGTATATATTGTTTATTAAAGTATGTGCTTTGATGATTATAACCAGAAGCAGGCATTGATTGCCTCATTCCTTGTGGATAATAAGCTGTTGACATTTATATTATTATTGAAGAAAATAAAAACTAATATTATATTATATTAATGTTATCATTGATTAATTTACTTATAATATTTTTTGTTGTATTAATAGTTTATGAAATATTTTTAGCATATATTGGAAATAATATTGTTGAAGGATTAGAAAACGAATATCAACCATATGATACAAATAATCCATCTAATACTTTAATATTAGCTCAACAAAATGCTGGTAATATAAGTTTTTTAAAATCACAAGTAGACTCTATATTAGGACTAAATCAAGAAGTAAAAGACATAAGCGGTAATGTAGTTGCATTGCAAGACCAGGTTACTCAATTAGTCGCTGCTCAACAACAATATGCTAATCAAATGACTGGAGGGTCAGCACCTGAAATCAGTGGTGCTGTTTAATTTTTTACTTTAACTCTTATTATATATTTTAAAACTTATATAAAATAAATATATTTATATAAATTAATATTATGTCGAATATATTTGAAGAAGTATTAACTAATGCAAAAGGTGTCGAAGAAAAATTATTAGGTCCTACTTATCCTTATTATAAAAATATTAAAATGCCTGGTCAAATTGGTATGACGGATGAAGGTAGTTTGTCGGCATTAGGTAAAGATATTAATGGATTAATACAATATGTAGAAGTTCTTGTAACAGGCAATAGTCAAGCATCTTCAACTGGTGGTCCTTTAGGAAATAAATTTTTTTTACAAACTGGTGGTAAATGTGCTGCTATTAACAAATGTTCAGACCCAAAGGATGCTTCAACATGTGAAAAGGTAGACAGATATATTTATGTAAATAATATGCCTGTTGGTAATATACCTTTTATATCTCAAGGTCTTGGTGTAAACTTTTCTGAATTTAAAGGTTTAATACCTGGAACTATGGGAAATTTAAATGTATTAAATCCATTTGCCATTATGCAATCGTTTCTCTCTGGTTCTACCCCTCCATGTCAAGAATTAACAATGCAAACAATAAATAACGATAATTTAAAATCAAGCGAAACACATTATGTTACATTAGTAGATATTGAAAATATGGACCCATGTATATTTCCAAATAAAAGAAATATACGTACAGGTGCTACGTGTAATGAAGCGTTTCAGACCGGAGTTTCTAAAAACACCGCCTCGGTTTTGCATGATGACCCACTTGCTCAACTGTATTTTGCAAGTTTAGCTGGTATAGGAATTTATATTTTATATCGTTTAATGGATAAACCCAAATAAAAAAAATTTATTTGATGATATAATTATACAATATAATTGAGTTATCAGTAGGTTTTCTTTTTTTATAAAACGATAATTGGTAATATAATTCATGGTCATGCTGTGATTCAGGATATAAATCACAGATATAAGTTTTTTTTAACTTAACCTCATAATCACCAAGATTACGAATATAGTAAAAAGGTTTATTATAAAATAAAATCGTTTCTATTCTTGGTAAAGTATATAATAATTGTATTCGTTTATCATTTTTATCAATTTGGTCAATAAATTTACCATTTCTGTATTTAACACCATGATTACTATATTCCAGAATATGAATAATAATTTCCAAAGGCAGAATCTTCGATAGCATTATATATATTTATATTAATTTTATAATACTTTTATATCATTTTAACTAATTCTTCAGGACTATAAATAAATAACCATAAGCCCGACGCAATGCATTTTTCTTTGATAGTATTGGATAGTTTTTTTGGAAGATTATATAAAATATTGGTATTTGTTCTTTGTAATAATTCATCCAGTAATTGTTTATTTTCATTTGTAATATTGTATTTATCAAATATTTTTTCTAACAAATCAATAAATCTATCTCTGTTAATATTTGGCTTATTTGGTTTGTTATTTGAAGAAAAGTGTAATTTATATTTAATTTGCCAATTGTTTGAAACCGCTTCAATTATTTCTCTCTTATCTTTATTTATATCCCTAATATATAAATCCGGAATTGGGTTGCTTTTATTTAAAGATTTGAATAATTCAATTAATTCACCTTCAGTTGTGTTAATTCTTATATTTAAAATAATATAAGAATCATATATCCACTTTGCATCATTATTGTTTCCAAATTCGCTTGGAGTAAGTAAGTCGAGTTGTTTTGAATTTTCATTTTTTATTATTTTTAATGAAGTATACCTGTGAATTCCATCAATTATTTCAAATGACTGATTTATATTGTTAAAACTTAAATACAACATTGTATCAATGATATTTTTTGAAAGATATATATACCTTGCAATGTCAAAACAACGTGTTAAATCTGGTGGTCTATTGTATTTCCAATTTGTTATTTTTGCAGATAATAAATCAGAAATTTTTATTTTTATTATTTTATGGTAACTGGAATAACTGTGTAAATTTTCACATGAATTAAAAGAACTTTTTATTAATTTTTCAATAATATTTATTGGTAAATATTCCATTTTTTTATATGGCATCAATAAACTCTCTATATTATCAGAGTCGTCTTCTTCAATAATGAGAGAAGGTTTTTTTAAATTATTACTATTTAGAAATTGTGCAAGACTCATTTTAGCTTTTGTAATATATTATTTAATTATTATAAAAACCCCATTTTATTTTAAATCTATAATAAATTAAAATTGTTGTGTTACCATACCTGATTAGTAGATGGCCACCACATTTTATCACCTTTTTCAACATTATAAATAGCTCGGAATAAAAGAGAACGTGATAATGGAACATTACATCTATATTTATCAGGTGGATGAGGATTGATTATCAATTGCGATTCTTCATTTATTAATTTTTGTCGTAAATTAATAGCATAATGAATAAAAAATAATTGATAAAATGCAATTTGTGCTGGAACGGAATCAGTTGCACTTTCTGAATAATCGCGTAAAAAATCATCGCAAATAGCTAACCCAGATATATCTGCTATATCTTCACCAATTGTTCTTGATGCATCATAATTTAAACCATCTCTCTTTGCCCAATCTTCATATTGTTTTATAATTGATTCTTGTATTTTTTTATAATGTTTTTTATCTTCAAGTGTCCACCAATCTACTACATTACCATTTAAATCATATTTGCTTCCTTTATCATCAAGAGAATGTGATAATTCGTGTGCTATTGTAAATCCTATTGTTGCAAGATTATAACCCATTGTTCTGTTATTTAAATCTATAAATGGTTTTTGAATATATGCTGCTGGTATATATATAGTATTTAGTGTTGGTATATACATAGCATTTACAATAAAAGATTGATACGAATTAAATTTTAATGGATAAGATGACCAAATAACACTCGGATAGGCTTGAACTTTTTTACCTACGAGCGATATTAAAAAATTTGTGCGCCATTTTGAATATTTTAATAAATTATTATATAATTCATCTTTTTTATATCCTATTGTTGATGGTGCATCTATAGCAAAAGTAGGTGGTTTTGCAATTAAAAATTTTAGTGCATCTAATTTTTCTAAAGCATATTTTTTTGTTTTAGGAGATAACCAATTATTTCGAGTTATTATTCTTTTAAATACAATTTTTAAATCTTCTGATAGATTTTTAATAAAATCTATTGTAATTGGGTCAATATATTCTTCTAAATACAATTTATTTATTAATTTATTAAAAACAAAACACGTTAATGATACACATTTTATTTCTTTTGATCTTTCAGATATTTGTCCACGTAATGTTTTTCCATAATATTCAAAAAATATTTTATGCCAATCTTTGGTAAATCTTGCAATAATCCTTACATATATCCAAATCCAAAAACCTCTCCATTTATCAGAATTCCAATTATCTAATAATAATTTTGTTCCATATTTTAGATATTTTAAGTTTTCACATAAAAATTTTTTTGGAATTTCTTTATAGCCTAATTCTTTGGCAAATTCATTCCAATTAAATCCATATTTTTCATATGCTTCATCAGCATCAATAACTATATTTATTTTTTCTTCAAGAGATTCATCTTTATGTAATAAAGCTCCAGCTATATCTAATAAATTAGGTGTGATATTTTTATATTCATCATTTGAATTACCAACGGTTACACTAAAAAGGTTTTTTAAATAATTATTAAATTGATTTTTTGTAAGTTTTTTTTTATAATTAGATACACTTTTTACACCATAAATATACAATGTGTCAAAAATTAAAGGTGATATTTTAGAAATAAATATTTTACTATTATTAGGGTCAGCTTCTATAGTCCAAATAAATGGGCATTTATGTTTTACCATATCATTTTTATTCATATAAGCAAGTAATTTCCATATATTGTTTTTATCTTTTCTCAATTCATCTAAATATAAAATATATTCTTTAATATTAGTTAAACTTTTTGAAATAGGATTTAAATTATATGCTGATTCTGCAAAATTTTCTAAACTCCTCGATTCGGGAGTATTATGTGTTTTAATATAATTTTTAATTATATCATAAATTTGTAAAAATACTTTATTTTGTGTAATTCTTACATTATCTATTTGAGTAATATATTCAAATTCTTTATTTAACAAATTTTTATCTTTTTTAAACCAATGATAATTTATATAACCATAAAAATCATTTTGTGGTGTAATTTTAGATGGAATATTAAAAGCTTGTTTTAATGTTTCTACATAATCTCTATTTTTTTTTTCATTTGACAAATTTAATTCATGTAGAGGTATGTTTTTAGAATAATCTTTTTCAAATGATATAAATGGTTGAAATATTACTTTTTTTGTTCTATTATTATATTGTTTTTTTCTTTTTGTTTGTTTTGTCATTATTTATATATAATAGTAAAATTATATACAAATATATATTTTTAATGTTTACATGTTCTACTATGTTTGTGACGATGTCTTTTGGTTTTTCCTCCAACCAATGTGTGTGGTTTTGCTGTAAGAAGTCCAGACACGGGACCTGCATTAGCTGCTAACCCGACAATTGAATTACTTGCTACATAACCTCCATATTTTCTTTTAGTTCTTCTTTTTCCGCCATAATTTGAACCAGTCGAGCCAAAATTCATACCGGTAGAATTGTTTTGACTATTATTTCCAGACATCCAACTTGGAATATAGCTTTTACTGCGATTTAACCAACTACTATTTGAAACGTTATCACTCCACCAATTTGTTAAATCGCCTCCTTTACTTTTTTTATGTCTATTTCTTCTTGGCATTTTATATTATATTATAATAAATTATATTATAATAAATTATATTATAATAATTATTATATTTTATGCTTTATTAACAAATTTTGAATAAACAAAAAAGGCAGCTAACCCTCCTAATACTTCAACTATTATATAGGGAAGTAAATCCGATTTGGCTAATTTACCTGCGCTGTATAGTGAAATAGCAACAGCTGGATTAAACGCTCCTCCAGATATTTTTCCTCCTAACAAAACAGCTACAGCAAGTGCAGCACCAATTGCAGCCCAATTTCCTGTTGCAAAAATAACAAACACAAGAAACATTGTTCCCAAAAACTCTACTAAATATTTATTCATTATAAATATTAATGATATAAAATTTTTTATAATTATTATTAACTAATAGCAATAACTATAAAATTTAAATAAGTGTAAAAGGGTTAGTGTATGGGATAGGTCCAATAGACTTTTTCAATAAATTAATATATAGTTGACCTTGTCCGCGGTTATTATAGAAGTTGTAGATTCTATTTTGGGAACCTATTTTTGTGCGAGGACTACTGATAAGAACAGCAGCTCCTGTTCTTGCATAACTTCCAAGACCATAGGTAGGAGTTAAGCTGGGATAGGAATAAGGTGCTTTATAACCAGGCATTTATACATATTCTAAATATTTTATTTTTAAAATATAAAATTAATATGTAGATCTTACAATTGAACCCCATCCACAAGTTTTGCCATTCGATAAACTATAGTTTTGAATGGCTCCTTTCTTTTTAGGTGCTACACATCCACCTGAACGCACTCTCTTGATTGTAGTTCTGGTTCCACTTGGATAATAACTTTTAGTAGAAATAGGTGCTGAATTGGGTAAATTTACTTTGTATCCACTTTGTCCTACAGCATTACTTTTAACTATATTTACATACATTGAGGAAGGAATAGGAGGAATATAATTTGTATGTGATGATACAGGAACTTGTCTTTGGGAAGATGTTATAACATAGCCCATAGGACCTGATGTTTTTCCTAAAGCTATTTGTTGTTGTAATTGTTGAGGATTTACAGATGTTCTTAAATATTGTTGTCTCATATTAGTATTCATGGAAGCATAAACGGGTTCTTGCATTGGATAAAACTGTGGTGGTGTAGGTCGGAGTCCAATAAGCGTGCCATAACTATGATAAGGAATGATACCTGGATATTGATTTGTACTTAAAGGACCTGTAATAGGTGCATTTACATAATTATTATATGATACAGAACCTATATTTGTTGAAACAGCATATGGAGTTGTCATTTAATATATTATAATATATTAATAAAAAATATATTATGGTTTACATATTTTCTAATTTAAAATGCCCATTAATATAAAATATATTTACTTATATATGAATAAAAAAAGTAAAAAACAATTATTTAATAAAAAAAATAAAACTTTAAAAAAAAAAGTTAATAATTCTTGTGATAAATTTTGTAAAAATTATTATAGTCCTGAAATTGAAAAACAATTTAAAAAAATGTCAACGGGAAAACTTCTTCCACCAACAAAAGAACAATTAGATTTAAGAATTGCTGATTGTAAACAAAATTTTTGTAATGAAGGTTGTAAAGGATACAAGTTTTTAAGCAAAGAAAAAGAAAGTAAATTTAAAAAAAACATTAATGGTAATTTTTTAAAAAAAACAAAACCTAAAATAATACAAAAATTAAAATCAAAAGGCGCGGTATCTTATTGCGAAAATTCCATTTATATAAATTAATATTAATGGGTATTTTTATACCTTTTTTCATTTACACACATTATTGCGTTATATTTTTATTTAAGTAATATATTATTATTATTAAATGGGAATTTATGTTAGTGGCACTATTTTTGGAATAAAAATATATAATTTTAATGATGATGATGATATAAATATATTATTTGAAGAAAAATATGATGAAATAATTAGTTATGGACAAATGAGAGAAGCATATTTATTCTATAACGAGTTGAATAACAAAAATGAAATATATTTTCAATATTATACAGAATGTAGTAGCACATATGGCGAAGGAACTTATTTTAATTGGTGTCCAATGTCGTTGGAACTATTTTTAAAAAAATTTGGTATTTGAAATGAAAAAAGGTGTAAATGAGAAAAAATATTATTTTAAACTCTTAACATAATTTGGTGTCCCGCAAAATAAACATGGTTGTATAAAAATATTTTTATTTACTAAAATATTATTATTACGTTTGCATTTTATACATTTTAATATGCTATTATATTGACAAATAGAGAATGTATTAAATTCTGTTTTTTGATAAAGCATTTGCTTTCTTTTATCTTTACTAATATCCATAATAATAATAAATATTATTAATCAACCCGTATTATTTATAAAACCGTATTATTATTCAAAATGTATAATTAATCATACTTTATTAATACATATGTTATAAATATTAATATGAAAGCATACACTACTGCCATAATTACATAAAAATTTCTAACTTTTTCATAATGCTTTATATTAATATTACATTTTTCATATTTACATTTTTGTATAATATTATTTATTGAATAAGAAAATTCCATTCCACTATGAATACCTATTACAACAGAATATAATATTAAAATTACTGCAATCGCTAATGCATATGGTACAGGTATTTTTTCATCACGTTCTTTTGCCATATTATAAAATAGAATACTTGATGCTAATAAAAGCATACCTAAGCTTTCTTTTGAAATAAATTCGTTAACTATACTTGACAAAATTAAATCGTATTCTGTACTCATTATATAGTATATAAATATATATTATAAAATATTTATAAGATTTTAATTAAAAATTAATTTAAATTTTTTTTAATATCTTCTAACGGCTTTCCATGCAACCTGACTTCCATTACTTTGGTCACCTCCATATGAAAGGTCATTGTAATTAAGGTTAACAGCTTTCTGTTTTAGGTATCTTGTATAATCTGAACTATCATATACATATTTAACGTTACAAGCCGCTGCTGGTATATTATTAATAAGTTGAAGAGAATTATAAGCAGCTGATGGCACACAAGTTGTAGATATGGCACCAAAATTTTGTTTTAAACCATGCAATCCAGGTCTACTTTGAAATGATTGGCAAGGACCACCACATGAATAATTCTCTCTGCTTAAAATATCTCCGGCATTATTGATTGCTCTAAATGGTGTTGTAATTGTTTGTTTTAATTTATTTATTTTTAATTGATAAGGATATTTTGTATTCCATGCATTTTTTAAAGTAAAACGAATTTGTTCATAATCAACATATTTTTTATCAACTAATTGAGTTTGTTGAGGCATCCATCCGTTAATGGCTCCTCCAGGGTTCTTTGGATTTGCGGCAAAACTGCCATAAGCTACATTACTTCCATTAATTGCGCTACTATATCCTATAGATGTCGACATTTATATAATACTATAGTAAAAAAAAGTTTATTAAAATATAACTTTATCTAAACATTAAAAAATATTTTAATATTATATAATGTTTAATTTTTTAATGTTAGTTAGCGCAATAGTGTTTGTTTCAATTGATTCGATTTATTTAACTTTTATGAAAAACTATTTTCAACGTCAAATCCAAAGCATTCAAGGGTCTGCTATTCAAATAAATTTTTTAGGAGCAGCTTTATGTTATGTATTTCTAATTGTAGGAATAAATTATTTTATTATTAAACCAAATAAAAGTATCAATGAAGCATTTTTATTAGGTTTAGTCATTTATGGTGTATATGAAACTACAAATTATGCTTTATTTAAGAACTGGTCTTTAGCAACCGTATTCATGGATACATTGTGGGGTGGATTACTTTTTGCTTCAACCACTTATATTGTTAATATGTTAAGACGATTTATTTAAGTTTCATAATAAAGCAGATATGGTAAAATATAAAAAGATTTTGTAAGAATAATTATATTAATATTTGTGCTAAATGCGGTATAATAAAATATTAATCTTTCATATAAATAAAATAAGGCGTCAAGTAAATACTAATAATTAAAAGGACGATATTAGTATCAAAACTTGATTGGTTCAATAAAGCACTTATTAGAACAGCCATGATTACAAGAAAACTATCTCCTAATAAAGCACTTGCACCTATTTCTTTTGAATAACCTTTGAAAAAATCTAACATATCATTTGAGCCTTTAGGAACAGCGGTAAAGAAAATATAAAATAGAAAGTCAAAGATTATTTGAATAAATACACATATACCAGCAAATGCAGTCAAACCAATCTTTATACCACTTTTATAAACGAGATATCTTCCTAATAAAATATATAAAACACCAATTAATATATCTGCAATCATAGCAGACAATCTATATTTTTTATACCATCCTTCTAAAGAATTGATTTTGATATAAATTTTTGCGAAAGTAACAAAAATGATAAATAAATCAGCATAAATATTAGCTGTTATAATAGGTACGTATTCAAATTTATTATTATAGTTAATAGTAGGTTTTAAATTTGTAGTTTTTTCAATAATAAAAGTAAATAAAAATAATAATCCAACAATTAATAATCCAGTCATATATAATTTTAACAAATATTATTTTTTTATAATCATTATAAAAAAATAAAATCGGTGTTTGAAATATTAAAAAGTGTAAAAGGTGTAAAAAATATATATATCTAATTAGTAATTTTTAATTGTTTTGGAATATTTATTAAGATGTCGTCTTTTTGTTTTATTACCACCTTTAATGTCTTTTATCATTTTACATAATGGGTCACATTCAAAGTCTGTTTTTAAATAAAAGGGAAGAGCTTGTGTAGCAGAACTTAATTTTATATGTTCGAGAGAAATTTCATCACATAATTTAGTTAATAATTTAATCATGTATGAACCTGTACCTTTAATATCTGTATTTGTGCAGATAACATCAATATATAAACTTTTACTATTTTTTAAGAATTTGAGTGTAGCAAATCCGTTTATTTTTTTACTTCGTGTCATCGAAGATTCGATTCTTAATATTGCATCACAATCTTTCAAAGAATCTTTTACGTATGAAGCTTGTAAGCCATCGCAAAATTTTTTGGATGAACGAATATTTTTATAAAGTTCATCTCTAAATTTTTTATATAAACTTGTTTTCATTTTTTCTGAATCATCCTTGTTGGGATATATTGTTAAATCGCTTGTATTTTCCAATAAAAAATTGTATTTATTATGCTTATAATCATTTTTTTTAATTATTGCCGGATTAAAAAATAATATATTATTAAGTTTATCAGTGTTGATTACGGATGCCATTATGTATAATATAAATATTTTTTATTTTAAATTTATTTTTTATTTTTTATTTTTTATTTTTATATTTAATGGTCTGTCATTAAACGTGGAGCTATATTCATTGTATTTAATTCTTGAAATAATAACTTACACGCATAAGGAATTTCTACATATGCAAAATCAACTCGATTATCACAAGTTCTACAATGATGAATATGCAGGTCATCGTTATACGAAGCAATAAGACCACATTTTTTACAAACGAATACCGAGTATTTATCTGAAGCATCATACATTCTTCCCCTTGTAAAACGTGAAGCTCCATGTGAGACCATACAATCACGTTCCATTTCTCCAAACCTTAATCCTCCATCGCGTGAACGACCTTCAGCTGGTTGCCTGGTAAGATTTACCATTGGTCCACATGAGCGACTATGTGTTTTATCATTAACCATGTGTTTCAAACGCTGATAAAACACGGGTCCCATAAATACGCTGCATTCGTGCTGTTCACCTGTAAGACCATTATACATAAGTTCATTACCGTGTGCTTCATATCCAACTTTTAAAAGTTCTTTACAAATATCATTAATATCAAATTCTCCGTATGATGTGCCGTCTCCAAAAAGTCCAAGTTCTACTAAAACTTTTCCGAGAACTGTTTCTTTTAATTGACCAATAGTCATACGAGATGGAATAGCATGTGGATTTATAATAATATCTGGTTTTACTCCTTTGCTTGTAAAAGGCATATCGCATTCAGGAATAATATTACCAACAGTTCCTTTTTGTCCATGTCTTGAACTAAATTTATCACCAATTACTGGTTTCCTTACAGTGCGAAGTCTAACTTTTGCAAAATTATAACCTTCTCCGTTTCTATCTGTATAATTTTTATCAATATATGTTTCTTCGGTAGTTTTATATTTTTTACTTTGGTCCTCATATTTAATTACTTTTGTATGGTCGTTTCTATTTTCTTTTATAGGTGTAACTTTGGCAATAATAATGTCTCCATTTTCAACAAGAGTGTTTTCCGGAATAACACCTTTTGAATTCACCTTATTATAATTACCAAATTTCATTCCTTTTGTTTTGGAAGCATCTGGTTTACATCTGATTTCTTCATCACCATTTATTTTTTGTTTGTCTTCATCTTTTTCAGTATGATAAACTGTTGTTAAAGACATACCACGGTCTACTGAAGCTTGATTTATTAGTAATGAATCTTCCTGATTATAACCGGTATATGCCATAATTGCAACTATCATTTGTGTGCCAGAGGGAATTTTATTTAATTGAATCAAGTTCATAATACGGGTATCAACAAGTGGTCTCATTGGATAATTTAACACATATGCTGTTTTATCCATTCTGTTTTCATAGTTGGTTACATATACTCCCATTGCTTGCTTCCCTTGCGCGCATTGATACGTGTTCCTCGGGGATTGATTATGTTCCGGAAATGGTATACAAGATGCTAACACTCCAAACATTGTGCTGGGATGAATTTCACAATGTGTATATTTATAAATTTCTTCAGATGTGCATACAATATCTTTTGGTTTGGTAGCTATCAATGACCAACTTTGTTCCTCCGGGTCAACGTATTCCAATACAGAAGCTTCTATTTTAGAACTTGTTAATAGATTTTCCCAGTTTAATTCGCCTTTGTTTAATTTATCAATTATAGATTTTGTAATTAAAATATTTTTATCTTTTATACGTAAAAGTGGTCTTGTTAATCTTCCGCTGTCGTTGCAAACTCTAATTTCTTTCATTTTATAATCAAATACTATTGAAGTGTAAATATTAATAATACCTTTGTATTTTTTATCCTTTAACATTAAATACAATTCTTGTGGCGAATCACTGATTCCAACCCAAGCTCCATTAATGAATACTTTTACTTTATCATACATTTGATTTGATAATAAACTCTGACTATCAATTGGTATAATATTTGGCATTACATATTCGTGTAATGACAATGAATTTGAGTATATTGTAATATGACTCATGTAACTTAAATTTTTGACAAGACCAACCGATTGACCTTCTGGAGTTTCTGCTGGACATAGAAAACCCCAAGATGTATTATGTAGTTTGCGTGGAGGAATCAATTTACCGCTTTTATCAGTTGGAGTAGAAATTCTTCTTGCGTGACTTAAGCTTGAAACGTAATTTAATCTATTCAAAACTTGTGCAACTCCAACTTTATTTGAATTTGTATGTTTGATTCCAAAATCTCCTGTTGATAATGCTCTTTTAATACCATTTTCTATTGTTGTAGATTTGATTATTTTATAAATATTGGTTAAATTAATAATATTTTCATAATTATCACTGGATTTCCAAGAACCGGTATTAATTTCTCTAATAATTTGTTTTTCCATATCTTTTACCAGCTTATTAAAGTAATTTCTAAATAAATTATTTAATAACGTTCCAGGTAAATCAATGCGTTTATTAAGATAAGAATCTCTGTCATCTTGCTTTATAATTTCAAATGATGCCAAAAGCAATTTATTTGTCATATATCCAAGAAAGTAAATTTTTTGCGTCATATTATGACAATGAGGAAATAAATCATTGTTTAAAATTTCTAATGTGAATTCGAGCTTCTTTTTAGCACCAGTTTCTTTATCCATATTTATAGGAGTAAACATTGCAAAACCTGTAATATATTTAATACATTCTTCTTGTGTCATGTGTTTGTTTGCATCGATAACTGATGCTTGAAGTGCCTCAAGCATTTGCTTGTTTTTCGTCTCACAAATATCTAATACTATTTTTTCACATATTTCTTTATCTGATAATAAACCTAATGCTCGAAAGACTATGAACAATGGAATTGGTTGTTTTACACGAGGTATCTGTAAAGTAATAGCGTTACCAAACCCATTATTTTTTGAGCTAACCATCATATTTATCTGTTTGGGAGAAATACATTTAAAATCAGGCACAGATTTGATTTCAGCCATCCACGTATATTTTGTATTGTTTTTTGATACATTGAAACAATAAACACGATTTTCAGCAGCACGTTCTTGACCTAAAACTGTCTTTTCAGAACCATTAATAATAAAATAGCCTCCAGAGTCAAATTTGCATTCGCCGGTTTGAGTATTTTCAAAATGTTTATATTGGTTCAATACACAGATATTGGATTTCAACATGATAGGTAATTTTCCAATATGTATTTTTGGTAAACTTTTATAAAATGTTTGTGTATTTTCTAAATTTGGACCTGTTCTAACAACATATTTAATATTTATATCAATTGTCATTGCAGAAGAATAAGTGAAATTTCTCAAACGAGCCTCTTGAGGAAACATTAGCTTAATTGCGCCATTATTTTCATGAATTTGAGGCCTATAAATATTAAAATTATCAAAAGTTATAAATATTTCAAGAGAATATTTTTTAGATGCTTGGTCAAAATCTTGTTCAGAAGCAATATGAACAGGATTAAACATTTCTATTGTTTTAATAATTTGGTATCCTACAAAATTATTATACGATTCTAATTGATGTCTTACAAATCTTTCAAGTTGTTGACCTCGAAAATAGGACTCAATAATATTCCATGGCTCTTCAATATATTGCTCTTTAGAGATATCAAATACTTCAGTATCAAGTTTAGTGTTGCTCATTTTTGGCGTTGTCTGTGTGTTATTTGATATCATATTTTTGCTTATCTTATATTTCAATTTATTTTTAAATTGTTTATGTTAAATATATCTATTCATAAAAAAAATAGTGTTAATATTTTAATATTATATAAAAAATTATTGGAATGCTAATTATATGTTATGTTAAATATAGACACAAAATAATATAAATATATATTATATTGAATTATATAATGAATAATAAACGTAAAAAATATATATTAGATGTAAAGAGAATAAATAATTATAATAAATTTTTGTCTACTCTTGATAATACATCCAATAATATAAATAATAATTATTGTTCAAGATTTGAAGAAATGAGAGAAACTATACAATCCGAAAAAGATATTAAAGATGAATTAGATAAAATAATTCAACAATTTAATTTTAATTTTAATATTAATGACCATTCATCATCTAATTTTACCGGCCAAAAAAATACAGATATTTCTCTCTTTAATATGGAAATAGAAAACCCAAATAATTATGAAGATACTAATGTAGATACTAATTATTATAATACAACACATAAAAATATAAAAATAATTAAACCTATAAAAAAATCAATTCAAGAACCAACCGAATTTATTACTATTGAAACTGAAATCAACAATATTGATGATATATTGAAATTGATAAATACACATAAGCTTGAACCGCAATTTAAATACAATATTAATATGAAGGCACTACATGATATTAAAGAGCCTCTCGAAGAATTAAATAATATGATTGGTATGAATGAATTAAAAATAAATATTGTTGACCAAATTTTATATTTTGTTCAAGAGCTTTACAAAAATAATAATTCATGCGGTGATTTTATGCATACAGTTATTTATGGGCCACCTGGCACTGGTAAAACAGAAATTGCTAAAATAATGGGTAAAATTTATAGCAAAATAGGTTTATTAAATAAAGGAACTTTCAAAAAAGTTACACGCAGTGATTTAATTGCAGGATATCTTGGTCAAACTGCTTTGAAAACAAAAGATGTTATAAATGAGGCACTTGGTGGAGTTCTTTTTATTGATGAAGCTTATTCTTTAGGTAATACTGAAAAACGTGACAGTTTTTCAAAAGAATGTATAGACACATTATGTGAATCATTAAGTGATAATAAGGAAAACCTCATGGTTATAATTGCTGGTTATGAAAAAGAACTAAAAGATTGTTTTTTTAATTATAATCAAGGGTTAGATTCAAGGTTTACATGGAGATTTAAAACAGATGACTACAGTCATGAAGATTTATATAAAATATTTATTAAAAAAATAAAAGATATAGATTGGGAATTACATAATGATAGTGAAATAACCCCTGAATGGTTTAAAAAAAATAAAGATTATTTTAAATTTTATGGAAGAGATATTGAAACGGTATTAGCAAAAACAAAAATTGCACATAGTAGAAGAGTTTTTTGTAAATCTGAAATTGAAAAGAAAAAAATAAACATTAAGGATTTAGATAAAGGGTTTGAAATGTATCTCAAAAATAATGACACAAAAAATAAAATAGACGAAGAAAATACTAAAAAACAAATTTATAGTTCATTATATTGTTAATGTGTATTTATTATTTATTTATTTTTATTTGATATAATAAACAAATGTCAAATAAAACTATTTCAATCAATCCTTCTTTATTTAGTATTGGAGGTAGTTCAAGAACTAAAAAAAATAGAGATAGAAAAGAAAAAAGTAAAGTTACACCTTTAATATCACCTAATATACTTAAAAATAAATTACTTAAAAGAATTAAAGAACATAAAAAAAAAGAAACATCAGATTTAGACAATAATAAAAAAAATTTAAGTAATAAAAATTTAATTAATATTAAAACAGAATCAAATGATGTTGCGAGCTTTACAGATGAATTTAACGATTCAATAAATTATTTACAAACACTTTCAAGACAAAAAAAAAGTGAAGAAGAAAAAATAAGATATGAAAAACAGAGGCAAAAAAAGCGCGAAGAGTTTGAACAAATGACAGTAAAAAACTATCATTCAATGAATCATGATTCTACACCATACGTTAATATTGATTTACCTGAAGAACTTCAAAGACCTTTAATAAATATAAATACTAATAATTTTATACCAAATGAACAAACTATTTCTTTAAATTCTTATAAAAAAGATGATGTTCCATATGGTATATTAAAAGGGGGTCTTAAGCCTACATATAAAGATTGGACAAGAAAACAAAGAGAAAGAGATGTCATAGACCCTAACGCATCATTAATAATTCATGGAGGAATCAATTCAGAAAAAAACGAGAGAGAAAATAGATTGAAAAATTTAAAAGAAAAAATAAAATTAAAACAATTAATTGAAGCAAGTCCAAAACAAAAGGAGGAAGAAGATGCATTGTTAACAAAAAACTTAATTCATAATTCTAACATTAATAAATACCAAACTATTATTGGCGAATCAGTTGTTGGTATAAATAATCAGAGTAATTTAGAAAAAGCTAATGATAATAATTTAAATTTAATAAATAATAATGAAAATATTAATAATAAACAAGCTAAAAAACAAATTATTAAAAAAACTATTAAAAGAAAATATACTCTTGGCAAATCAAAATTAAAAAAAACAGTTGCGGTTTTATTAAAAGATAGAGGAACAAGAAAAAAAGTTATTGCTGCTCAAAGAGATTTAAAAAAAAAATCTATAAATGATGTAAAATCATATTTAAGAGACCATAATTTAATTAAAATAGGTAGTAATGCACCAAACGATGTAATTAGAAAAATGTATGAATCGACAATGTTAGCAGGTGAAATTACAAATAGTAATAAAGATATATTATTACATAATTTAATTAAAGATGATACAGAAATATAATATTATCTCCTTGTAATTTAATATGGAAACTACAAGAAATGAATTATCACCTTATGCAAAAAAATTTTTTTATAAACTGTCTACTTATTTAGATACAAAAATATATTTTTATGGAAGTGTACAAAGATGTGATTATTTTCCTTTATCAAGTGATATAGATGTAGATATTTTTACAGATAATGAATCAAGCACTATTACAAAACTACAAATTTTTTTAGGTGTAGAAAAATATAAATTTGAAAAATTTTTGTATAAATTACATAAAACAAATAAAATTGTTTATGGAAAAAAAATAAAGTATGAAGATAAAGAAAATAATTTTTCTACAGAAATTTCAATTTATTCTGAAAATGAAAAAACAAATGTTTTAGAAGAGCATAATTCAAAAACTAATTTACCTTTTTACATATCTTTTATGTTAATGTTTTTAAAATATTTTTATTATAATTTAGGAATTATACCAAAACAAATTTATAAATATTTAAAAAGATTTGTTATGAATTATATGGTTGAAGGTCAGGATGTAGAGTTTATTACTACGGATGTTCCTACACATAAAGAAGATTAAATATATTTACTATATAAATTCTTTATATTATAAAAAATTTATATTATAAAAATAATATTTTTATTATATATAAAATGATAAATAACCAAGTATTTTCTTCCTCTTCTTCTGCTAACAATTTTAATAAAAATCATAACAATAGCGTAAATAAAAATGTTAATGAAAAAACTATAATAAATGATATTGATGTTGATTTTGATTTTGATATGTGCCATGGGTATTTTTATTGTTGGCAATATAGAGGGTGTAATTAATTATGGAAATAAAAATAATTATGAAGATGAAAATGAAGATGAAAATGAAGATGAAAATGAAAATGCAGATGACAATTATAAATTAAATTATGAAGATATTTATAATAAGATGTTAAAATCCATGAAAAAATATAATTTACAATATAATAAATTTAATGACGATAATATTTTAAAAAAAATTTATGAAAATACAATCTCTACACAAAATAATACATATATTGCTTCATCTCCTATACCTATTCCGTATAGTAAAAAATAAACTATATTTAAATAATATATTATGTAAAGGTTAAATAATATATTAAATAAAATTAAAGAGAGAAATATAATATAATATAAATAAATGGCATTAATAAAAGAATATTTTGAACTTACAAAAAAATATCAAGATGATTATGGAGAAAATACAATTGTTTTAATGCAGATTGGTTCTTTTTTTGAAGTTTATGGTATATATGATATACAAAAAGAAGCAATAACAGGAAGTAAAATTGTTGATTTCTCTCAAATTTGTGAATTGAATATTGTGGATAAAAATACATGCGTAGGACAATCTAATGTTATGATGGCTGGATTTAAAGACTTTAGTATTGAAAAATATGTTAAAAAAATTCAAGAAGCAGGATTTACAGCTGTAGTGTATGTTCAAGATGAAGCAGCAAAAAATACTACACGTAGTTTAGCTGGTATTTTTAGTCCTGGAACTTATTTTCAAACAGAATCCCATAATTTAACAAACTCTATTACATGTATTTGGGTAAATGTTGTGGAAAATAAAATATTATTAAAAGGAAAATTTGTTGTTGTAGGTATTGCAAATATTGATATTTATACAGGTAATACAAGTATTTTTCAATTTAAAGAAACTTATATAAATAATCCTACTACATATGATGAATTAGAAAGATTTATTTCTATCCATAATCCAAGTGAGGTAATTTTAATATCAAATTTACCTAATGAGAGAGAAATGGATTTGGTAATTAGTTATGCTGGTATAAATTGTGGATTAATCCATAAAATTCATATAAATGAAAGTAACAAAACTGAAAAAACTGAAAAAATTAAAAGAGTTTTAAATTGTGAAAAACAACCGTATCAAAAAGAGATTCTTTCAAAATTTTATAAATTTGATGATTATGATATTTTTATTCAAAATTTTTATGAATATAATATAGCATCTCAATCCTTTTGTTTTTTATTAGATTTTGTTTATCAACATAACCCACATTTAGTCAACAAAATTTCTGAACCAATTTTTGAAAATTGTTCTACAAGACTTGTATTAGCAAATCATACATTAAAACAATTAAATATAATTAATGACGGAAATGTAAAACCCAGTAAATATTCTTGTGTTTCACACATGTTAAATGAATGTTTAACGCCTATGGGTAAAAGAAAATTTCTTTATAATATTTTAAATCCTGTTTGGGATGAAATATTTCTGCAGAGAGAATATGATATTACTGAATATTATCTAACCAAATATGACACATATAGTTCTTTTTTAAAAAATAATCTCTCTTCAATTAAAGATATATCAAAATGGGAGAGACAAATTTTCTTAAAAAAAATTTCTCCAAAATCATTCTTTAACTTATACAATAATATTTTAACTATTAAAACTATCTATGAAACAATTTATGAAGATGTTATATTACGCGATTACTTATATATATTTGAAAAAAATATATCTGATATTGGAAATTTTTGTGACAATATATCTAATTTTATTAATACAAATTTGATTCTTGATTTGGCCAAAGATTTGGACCAATTTCAAAATTTTGAAGTAAATTTTATTAAAACAGGAATAGATATTGACCTTGATAATAAAACTAAAACATTAAAAGATTGTGAGCTAAAATTAGAATTTATACAAGTTTATTTAAGTTCACTAATAGAAAACAAAGAAAAGAAAAATAGCAAAACTAACGACTTTGTAAAAATTCATGAAACAGAAAAAAATAACTTTAGTCTATTATGTACAAGTCGCCGTTGTAAATTACTTCAAGATGCGTTACCAAAAGAAACGTTAATTGTTAAACTAAATTATGATAAATCTGATAGTAATAAAATTTTTGATTTTAAAATATCAAAGACACAATTTTCATTTGAAAAACAAAGCAGTTCAAATAATTGCATAGTTGATGAACAGATAAATACCTTATGTAAGATGATTTCAAATATAAAGGTTTCTATGAAAGACTTAATAACATTTGTTTTTAATAAATTTATTAATAATTTTGAACAATATCAAAAACAATTAGAAAGTATAATTAACTTTGTTACGCTAATTGATATTTTATCTACTAAAGGGTTAATTTCCAGAAAATATAATTATTGTAAACCAAATATTATTCATGCAGATAAATCATTTGTAGATGTTAAACAACTTCGCCATTGTTTGATTGAACAATTTCAAACAAATGAAATCTATGTAACAAATGATATAATTTTAGGTGATGACCAAATAAACGGTGTATTATTGTATGGAACAAATGCAGTTGGAAAGACCAGTTTTATAAGAGCAATTGGAATAGCTATTATAATGGCACAAGCAGGTTTATATGTTCCTTGCTCTGAATTCAATTTCAAACCATATAAATATATATTTTCGCGTATAATTGGTAACGATAATATTTTTAAAGGTTTATCCACTTTTGCAGTTGAAATGTCTGAACTCCGCACTATTTTACGCCTCGTGAATGAAAATAGTCTTGTATTAGGTGATGAATTATGCTCTGGAACAGAAACGATGTCTGCTATTAGCATTTTTGTTGCAGGTATTCAACAATTACATAAATGTAGAAGTAGTTTTATTTTTGCTACACATCTACACGAAATTGTAGATTTTGAGGAGATATCTAATCTTAAAAATGTTACCATTAAGCATATGTCGGTTGTTTATGATAGAGAGAGAGATATGCTTATATATGACCGCAAACTTCGCGACGGACCAGGCAGCAATATGTATGGTCTGGAGGTTTGTAAATCATTAAATCTTCCTGATGATTTTATTAGTGCTGCTTATGATATTCGTAATAAATATTGTCCTGAACAAGGAAGTTTGCTTTCTCTCAAAACTTCTCATTATAATTCTAAAAAAATTGTTAATATGTGTGAAAATTGTGGTATAAAACCAGGTAAAGAAGTCCATCATTTACATCATCAATCAGAAGCTAATGAAGAAGGTATTATTATGAATAATGATGGTATTTTTCATAAAAATAATTTGGCTAATTTAATGACATTATGTGAATCGTGTCATGATACAATTCATAAAAATTCTAAAAAAGGGACAAAACGTATTAAAACTACAAAAGGGTATAAAATTTAATGTCTTCTTTTTGATTTATGACGACGACGTCTTATGTGACTCTTTTTTTGTGTAATATTTTTAACACCTGATGCAATGTTTTTAGCACCTTTTACACCTAAATTAAATCCTGTTGCCAGAGTTCCGAATACAGAAGATACGCCTTTTTCAATTACTGGTTTTGATTTAAAAGCAACATTTTTAGCAACATTACCTACATTTTTTAACCCTTTTCCTACAACAGGAATAGCTTGTGAAGAAGTTTTTTGAATATTTTTTAAAATATTTGAGCTACGATTTCTACGCGACTTGGCCATATAAATTATATATATATAATATTTGCTTTTATATATTTAAATGGATGAAAATACACTAAAATTTATTCTAAAGGTCTTTATTATTGTTTTATTTATATTTGCCTTGATTGTATTTATTAATACAATTGGACTAAATTTAAATACAGAAGAAAAACCTAAAAAGTTAATTAAAGTTGTAACACTTGAAGGATTAGAAACTATTCCTGAAACAGATGTTACTTTTAATAAAAAAAACTCTTTTTGTGAGAGTCATCGTGGTTCAAGTAATGTATTGGAAGAATCGTGTGGAAATCTTACGCGACGAAATTGTATCTCTACATCATGCTGTGTATTCACAAGTGAAAATAAATGTGTAGCTGGTGGTGAAGGAGGCCCAACTTTTAATAGCGATTCAAAAGGGAAAACAAAAAATTTAGATTATTATTATTACCAAGATAAATGTTTTGGAACTAAATGTCTTAATAATTAATTTTTATGTTTTTATATTTAATAAATTAAATTATTTTAACTATTCAATAGTTTAAAAATAAATTAACTATAAAAATATAAATGGAATTTGATAATATATTTACATTTACCAATTTAAATTCATTAAATATCATAAATGAAATTAAAACATATTCTGAAATTTTAAAAAAATCATATCTTTTAGATTTAAATAAAGAACACTTTGATATATTAGAAAAATATATTTATGAAACTGTTGAATATCATTGTCAGCATAATAATATTATTTTAACAAATGAATTATTTGTAGAATTTTATTTTGAAAATGAAAATAATAATACATCTTTATCTAAAAATTATAAAAAACCTGAAAATAATATATATGTTTATCCTCTTATTAATTGTATTACATATTTAAATGAAAAAATAAATCCAATTTTATTAACAAATATAGATATAGAAAAATATATATACAAAGATTTTTCTTTTGAAAAGCAAATATTACTTTTGTATCCAAAAATAAATACACAAATAATAGTTGATAGTTCAAAATTTTATAAAGGTTTTAATAAATATAATTTTGATAATTCAGAATTAAAGCTTATGGTTAATTTATGGAATATTAATCCAATAAATATAGAATACTATGTTCCATTAAGTATAACAAATTATAATAAAAATAATAGCATAATTTGTATAAATAAAAATAAATTAAATTTTAAAAAAATAAATGTTTCAAATGAAATAATAAATTTTGAATTATTTGAAAACTTATTTTATAGACATGAATATGAATACAATAAAAAATTATTAGATGTTTTAGAATCTTTTAAATTAAATGAAAATGAAAATGATTTATTAATATTTAATTTAGATGATGAAATAGAAAAACAAAATAAAGAATTAAATTTAAAAAATAAATATGGTGACATATACGATTTAATAAAAGATGTTTATAATGATAATATAAATATAAATAATTGTTTTTTACAAAGATTAATAAAAGAAAATTTATATTCATTTGATACATGCAATTGGATTTGTTCAGAATTTGATAAATTTATAGTTCATAATAGAGGGTTTCAAAACTCTAAATGTTTAAATAAATCAATAATTTATGTTTCTATTGAAAAAATTCCACATATTTTAAGTTATGTTTTGATTTCATTAAAAAATATAAATGAAATAATTAGAAAATTTTATTGTTTAGATGAAAAAATAAATTTTAATATTATTGAATTAAATATCGTTAAATATAATTATAATATAAGTAAAGATTACTCGCTATCTGAAAAAAATGATTCATTTTTTACATTTCGTATTTTACTAAATGATATAAAAGATTTTGAAGAAGGAGAAATAAGGTTTGATGATGGTATTACATATAAATTAAATCAAGGAGATTTTTTACTAAATAGTAGTAGAATAAATTATTATAATTTACCTTTAAAAAAAGGAATAAAATATATTTTAGTTGGAAATATAAATATAGATTTTTTTTAATTATATAACCAAATTATTTGCACTTGTCCAGTCCCACCTGGGTTACCAGCACTACTCGAACCACCCCCGCCACCTCCACCAGCATTAAATGCTGGAAAATTTAAACTTGTATTATTTCCACCACTACCACTATTTCCTGTATTACCTTGACTTGGAGAACCACTGCAATTAAACCCACTTGGTATATTATAAAGTACTTGACCTCCATCTCCTCTATTTCCACCTCCACCACCATTTGCTAACGCAATTTGGTTTGCAACTCCAGTTGATATATAGGAAGAATTACCAGAATTACCTGAATTTCCTCCTGATGCTGTTTCTGATAAGTTATCTTGTGAATTTGTATTTCTACTTGCGTTTGCTCCTTTATCTCCTCCAGTACCACCAGTTCCAACTGTTATAGTTAAATTGGCACCTGATATATTTAAAGATCCTGTAGAATCATAATAGTAAATACCTGCAGCACCTCCAGTACCTCCATTTTTCCCTGAACAAGTTGATGTTCCGATAGCAGTTATATTTAACGTAGCAGCACCACCAGACCCACCACCTCCACCACCGCCACCAATACTAATAGCACGAAAATAATTTGCACCAGTAGGTGCAGAAATATTTTGCGTACTATTAAATACTGTTGAAGCTGCTGTACAAAAATTTGAAATATCTCCATTTGGTGTTGAATATGATAAATTTAAAGGTAAAAATCCATTATAAGTTGTAGATGTTGTAGGAAATTGTTGATAGTAATTTTGATTAGTTGTATTACCAGAAGATGTAATATTTGAAATACTTGTTCCTTTAAATTGATAGTTCATTATAATAAAACAAAATAAAATTTATTTTATTATTACTATTTAAAAAAAATATTAATATTATTATTATGTCTAATAATAATTTTTATGAAAAATATATATACATAAATAAATTTTCTTTATCTGAAGAATTGTGTAATATTATTATTGAAATGTTTGAAAATGAAATAAATGGAAAATATGAGGGTGTAACAGCTGGAGGTATAATTAAAGATGTTAAAAAAACAACAGATTTTATTATTCCTAAAGATTTAAATGATAATGGTGAAATAACAATAAAAAAATGGAGTAAATTACAAAAAATATTAGATAATGAATTAGATAGAAATATAAAAAAATATATAAATAATATTTTTACATCTCTAAATATTGATAAAAAGGAAAATAATACGAAATATTATGTATTTTCACAAAAATTTCTATCACACGAAAAATTTATGATACAAAAATATAACAAAAATGAGGGTAGGTTTACATACCACGATGATTTTAAAGTAGATTGGGATAATCAAAAATATAGAGTAATTACCTATATATGGTATTTAAATAATGTTGAAAATGGAGGAGAAACAGAAATATGGGATGATTTTAAAATAAAACCTGAAACAGGTAAACTTTTACTTTTTCCTTCATGTTGGACATTTCCTCATAGAGGTAAAATGCCTATTTCAGATAATAAATATATTATAACAGGTTGGTTGTATATTACTAAATAAATTTAAAATTATATTTTCTTTATAATAATATTAGAATCATTTGCAAGTTCTTCTACAATTGAATTATTATTATAATCATCCAAATACAATACTTCTTTAATTCCGCACGCTGCTATAGACTTGAAGCAATTTAGACACGGATAATGTGTTATATAAATCTTGGCACCTTCTAATGATACACCACGTTTAGCACAATCGGTTATCGCATTGATTTCACTATGAATAATAGATTGTTCATGATTATCTTGGATACGAGATATATGAAGTGCACCAGGGATATACCCGTTGTAACCCATGGATATTAAACGATTATTTTTTACAATAACAGAGCCTACATGTAATCTTTGACAAGGTGACCTACAAGATGCGAGTAAAGCAATAGACATAAAATATTCATCCCAATCAAGACGGTCTTTAAAGTTTCCAGTTTTATAGTTTTTTATAGATTGTAGCATATTTAAATATAACAAAATATATTTTTATTATATTTAACTTGTAATTTTTTGACTCTACATTTTATTTAATAAAATTAAATAAAAAATTGAATTAAAATTAAAAACATATAAGAATAATATACTATAGAATATATAAGAGATGATAATCCCAATTAAATGCTTTACATGTGGCACTGTTATTGCCGACAAATATAGATTTTACCTAAAAGAAGTGCGTAAGAAGAAATTAGCAAAAAGAGGAAATGATGAATCTGTAGATATTGATAAAGTTCTTTATTTAACACAAGAGTTTCATGATAAAACACCTGAAGGTGAGGTGCTCGATGAATTAGGATTGAGAAAAATGTGTTGCCGTAGACATTTTCTTACACATGTTGATATTGAATAATTTCTTATTATAATATATAAAATGAGTAGAAAGAATTCTAGAAAGCATCAGAAAGTTTATAAAATGAAAGGATGTTCAAAAACTCGTAAAAATTATTTAGGTGGAAAACCTGCAGATTTAAATTTAGCTTATCCTTCAAATAATGTTCCCACTGTGCCTAATCCTTTTTTAGCGTATACTGGAGGTAGTGCTTCTTGTTCCTCCGGATTAACTCCTTCTAATTTAGCATATCCACAAAATGTTAATGGGGCTAACCCAGCACTTCCTTCCACTGGACCACCTGTTGGAGGATATAATTGGATAAATCCACAAGGAAATCAGCATGGTGGTTCTGGATGCGGTATTCCTTTAATGAATGGCGGAGGGTGTAAAAATAAGAAAGCCGGTTGTGGTCCTTTATGTGCTTTAGGCTTTATGGCAGGAGGAGGTCACCGCAGAGGATGCAAATGTTCTGCTTGTAAAAATAAAATGAGTGGAGGTGGTAATATGCCTTATCCGAATGGATTAGTTGGCACTCCATGGACGCCTGCTATTGGAGGATGGCCAGGTGTAGACGGTGTTGGAGGTGATAGCAACTATTTTCCAAACAATACTTATAATAATGATATTTCAAGACAAATGTTGGATATTGGTGCTAATCCACCTTATCTCGGTTTCAAAGGTGGAAAAGGAACAAAAAAGAGAAGACAAAAAGGAGGAACTCTCTCTAATTTTTTAGGCCAAGACTTAATTAATTTAGGAAGACAATTTCAATATGGATTTGGTAGTGCTTATAATGCGTTAGCAGGATATCCCTCTCCTGTTAATCCAATGCCTTGGAAAGGTCAGCTACCAAATACAGCAAATTTAAGCACTATAAAAGCAGCCAATATTTAATTTTTTTTCTCTCTATATTTCATAATGGCTCCTTTTCCAAAATCTGTAAAAGAATTATGCACACCAGCATTAATATATTTTGTAATTTCAATTGTTGCTCTTGTGATAGTATTATTACAAAACATAGGTTATCAAAATAGTTATCATATTGGTAATTTTTCTTGTCGTGTTCCTAATACAGCAGCTGTTTTTGTTATTAAATTAATTTATATTCTTTTCTGGACATGGGTATTAAATTTAATTTGTAAAGACGGACATACAACGATTTCATGGTTATTAATTCTTCTTCCATGGATTCTTTTATTTGTAATAATTGGATTACTTATGCTGAATATGTAAATATTTAGTTATATTATTTATTAAATAATTATATAACTAAAATATATAATGAAAATTAAAAATGGATTATCATATGAAAAAAATGGATGGAAATATATTTCAATAAAAGGTAAACCCAAAGAAAGAGGCTATGCTTATGGATATTTATGTGCTAACGATTTCAAAGAAATACAAAAAATGTTAGAATTTTTGATGTTTGAATCATATGGTATGAAATGGGAATATTTTATAGAAGAGGTAAGTAGAGATTTTAAAAAAATGACTCAAGATGATTTTAAAGAATATTATGAAGAAATGGAAGGTATTGTAGATGGTTGTAATGCTGGAGGATGTAAAACCACTATTGATGAAATTTTAACATGGAATTTTTATTGTTCTATTCCTTATTGGTATTCTCTCAAATCTGATAATAGAGCTGGAAAAGAAGGAGGTGGTGCAGATGATAAATGTAGTGCTTTTATAGCTGTTGGAAAAGATTGGACAGAAGATGGAAAAATTGTGGTTGCTCATAATTCATTTGCTGATTATGTAGATGGACAATGGGCAAAAGTAATATTAGATTTAAATCCATCAGAAGGTAATCGTTTTATAATGCAAACGTGTCCTTGTTGGATTTGGAGTGGAACAGATTTTTTTGTAACAGATAAAGGTATTATTGGAACTGAAACAACCATTGGTGGTTTTATTCCTTATGAAAAAAGATATCCTATAGGTTATCGAATTAGAAATGCAATGCAATATGGTAATACATTAGATGAGTATTGTGAATTTCTATTAAAAGAAAATTCAGGAGATTATGCAAATTCGTGGTTATTTGGTGATACAAATACAAATGAAATATTAAGAATAGAATTAGGTTTAAAATACCATAATATTGAGAGAACAAAAAATGGTTATTTCATAGGGTTTAATTCGGTTTATGATGAAAGAATTCGAAATTTAGAAGTTCAAAACTCTGGTTTTTACGATATTAGAAGACACCAAGGCGCAAGACTTGTTCGACTTGGAGATTTAATGGATGAAAATAAAGGTAGAATAAATATCGAAGTTGCAAAAAAAATAATTGCAGACCATTATGATGTTTATTTGTTAAAAGATGATAATCCTTGTTCAAGAACAGTTTGTTCCCATTATGATTTAGATGCAAGAGAATATATGTCACAATCAGATAGACCCAAACCTTTCTCTCCACATGGAGCAACTGATGGAATTGTATGTGATTCAACATTAGCAATAAAAATGTCTTTTTTGGCACGATATGGTAATTCTTGTGGTACAAATAATTTTAATAAAGAAGAATATTGTAAAAAGCACAGACAATATGCCAAATTTTGCCCCTATTTAATGGATAGACCATCACAACCTTGGACTGAATTTACAATTACTAAAAATAAATTTAAATTAACTAAAAGAAATAAAAATAATAATAATAAAACTAAAAAAAATTAATATTAAACAATTAATTTGATATTTAAATTTTAATTATTAATATCAAATAATATTTTAAAAAAATATGATTATTATAATATAAAATGGACAAAGAAAACATATCTTGGAAACTAATAAATAAATATTTTGTAGATAATCCTAATAATTTGGTTGCTCATCATTTAGAGTCATATAATTCTTTTTTCAAGGATGGTATAAATAAAATATTTCGCGAAAATAATCCTATTCGATTCATTGAGAGAGAAGAGGAAAATGAAAGTGGAAAAAGAAGTGAATCTCTTTTATATTTAGGTGACAAAGATGGTTCTAAAATTTATTTTGGTAAACCAATTATTTATGATGACCATAACGCTCATTATATGTATCCAAATGATGCACGTTTAAGAAATATGACTTATGGTATTACAATTCATTATGATGTAGTAGTTGATTTTATTTATTATGTTGGCGATGAAAGAAAGGAGCATCAAATTACACTAAAAAAAATATATCTTGGACGTTTTCCAATTATGATGCAATCAGATTTATGTATTTTGAAATCACTTGATAAAAATGTGCGTTACAATATGGGTGAATGTCGTAATGACTATGGTGGTTATTTTATTATTGATGGTAAAGAAAAAGTGCTTATTTCACAAGAAAAATTTGCTGATAACATGTTATATATTCGCAAGTATAGTGAAGATGATGTTTACAGTTATTCTGCAGACATTAGGTCAGTTTCTGAAGATACATCTAAACCAATAAGAACTACGTCGGTTAAAATTGTTGCTCCGAGTGCAAAATATAGTAATAATCAAATAGTAGTATCTGTTCCAAATGTTAAAAAGCCTGTTCCACTTTTTATATTAATGCGTGCACTTGGAATAATTTCGGATAAAGATATAATTAAAACTTGTCTACTTGTTAATTTAGATGATAGTGAAAGTAATAATAATAATCCATATATAGATTTGTTTAGACCATCCGTTCATGATGCTAATGAGTTTTTTACTCAACAAACAGCATTACAATTTATAGCTGAATTGACTAAAAGAGGAACTGTTACAGGAGTATTGGAGATTCTCTCTGATTATTTTTTGCCAAATATTGGAGAGATAAATTTTTTAGATAAAGCATATTTTTTAGGATATATGGTAAATCGTTTACTAAAAGTCTATATGAAAGAAGAAAAACCTACTGACCGTGACAATTTTCGTTTTAAAAGAGTTGAATTATCAGGCTCATTAATTTATGATTTATTTCGTGAATATTATTTGATTCAAAAAAAAGATATTGGACGTAAAATAGATGAGGAATATTATTATCATAAAGGTGAATACAAAGAAGATGAAACGTTGACACGTAAAGAAAAACAACTATTAAAATCAAATAGTAAAAAAGAGGATAATAAATATAGAGATAATTTTATTGGTTTAATTGAATCCAATTTTAAAGCATTTTTTAAAGATAGGATTGTAGAACAAGGTTTTAGAAAGGCGTTTAAAGGAAATTGGGGTTCAGAAGCACATACAAAACGTCTGGGAGCCGTTCAAGATTTAAATAGATTAAGTTGGAATACTTATATTTCTCATTTGCGTAAAATAAACTTACCTCTCGATGCAAGTGCAAAAGTGATTGGTCCGCGTTTATTAAATTCATCACAATGGGGTTATATTGACCCAATTGATACTCCTGATGGTGGCAATATTGGTCTACATAAGCATATGGCAATTAGCTCATATATTACAAGTGGTTCTTCCAGTTATCCTATTATTAAATGGTTAAGAGCAAATACTCCGATGAGAATTATTTTAGAATGTTCACCTGAACAATTATCTAATAGTGCAAAAATTTTTATAAATGGTAATTGGATAGGGGTGATTGATAAACCTATTTCAATAAACAAAAAAGAATTAGGTATAGTAGAATTGTTAAAATTATATAGGAGAAATGGTATTATACCTGTATATACAAGTATATCTTTTGATTATGAACATAATGAGGTGCATATTTATACAGATGCTGGCAGACTTACACGGCCTATTTATTATATTGAAGATTCAAAAGTAAGCTATAACAGAAAAGAGGTAATTGATTTACTTAATAAAGGAACAATTACTTGGGAACAAATTATATCTGGTTTCAAAAAAAAATCTGATGAAAAATTTTATACGAAAAACAATATGATTTATGATTTAATACAATTATATCCTGATATTGCACGTGACCAACAACATATTTATGATATTTTATACAGTAATAGTTCTCTCGTTGATTATGTAGATACCGCTGAAGAAGAATCTGCGCTTATTGCTGTGAATCCAGATGACCTGAAAAAGAGTAAATTTTATACACATATGGAAATAGACCCTTCTCTCATTTTGGGTGTTATGGGTAATCAAATTATATATCCTGAAAACAATCCTGTTACACGTAATTCTTTTTCATGTGGTCAAAGTAAACAAGCGGTTTCAGTTTATCATTCTAATTATCAAATGCGTATTGATAAAATGGGAGTTATACTCAATTACGGTCAAGTTCCATTAATAAAATCAAGATACTTGGAGTATATAAATAATGAAGAACAGCCATACGGTGTAAATGCAATTGTAGCTATTATGAGTTACACTGGTTATAATGTAGAAGATGCTATTTTAATAAATGAAGCTTCTATTAAACGCGGAATCTTTAGGACAACCTATTATTCCATGTATGAAGCGAGAGAAGAAAGTTCTAAAATAACAGGAATGAATAATTCCAAATTCGCAAATATTGAAAAAAACAATGTAATTAAGAAAAAAGCTGATTTCGATTATAGTCAATTGGATGATTATGGAATGATAAAAGAAAATACTGAATTAAATGACAAAACTATATTAATTGGCAAAATAAATTCGAATCTTGAAAACAAAGATGTATGGATAGATGATTCAGTAAAACCCAAAAAAGGTCAATTAGGGTTTGTGGATAAATCTTTTATAACACTTGGAGAAGAAGGTTTTAATATTGCTAAAGTTAGAGTTCGTGAAGAGAGAATACCTGCTATTGGTGACAAAATGGCTTGTGCACTTCCTACACAACAAATTTTAACTAATTATGGTTGGATTGAAATACAAAATATTAACATAAATGTTCATAAAGTTGCTACTCTTGATAAAAAAGGAAATATGTGTTACGAGTTTCCAGTAAATAAATTTGAATATCTTCATAATGGTAAAATGTATTCTGTTAAAAATAAACAGGTTGAAGTTGTTTGCACATTAAATCACAAATTATATATTAAAAGAAGGGAGAAAAATAAGGGGTCAAAAGAATACGAATTATTAGAAGCAGAAAAAGTTATGGGTAAAATGGTTAGATTTCAAAAATCTATGAAAAATATATATAACGATACTGAATTTATGATTTTGGGTGAGAAAAAGTATAAAATGGATGATTGGTTACAATTATTAGGAATGTTTATATCTGATGGTTCTGTTAATAATAGAGCAGTAATTTTATCAGCACATAAAAAAAGAAAGGTCGATTATAATATTGACTTTTTAACAAAATTAAGTATAGAATATTATCATGATACGTATAATGGTTATTTTGCATTAAATATAGGCAAAAATAAAGAAATATATGAAGAATTACAAAAATATAGTTTAGGAGCAATAAATAAACATCTTCCAGAATATGTATGGAATCTATCACAGAGACAATGTATTATTTTGCTTGAAGCATTAATGGAGGGTGATGGACATACATATAAAGATGGATTTAGTAGATATGGAACAACCAGTATTAGGTTAGCAAATGATATTTCAAGATTAGCCGTTCATTGTGGTTGGTCTGGAATTATAAAAATAGCTGCTAATCCAGGGAATTATACTCATATTATAACAGGAAAGTTGGGATATAATAAAGGCAAATCTCACGAAATATCTGTTAAAAATACTTACTATAAAATAAGTATTATTCGAAAGCAAAATCAACCTTTTATAAATAAAAAAGTAAATGATTCAAATGAGGAAAAATTATTAGATTATGAGGGAAAAGTTTATTGTATCGAAATGCCATCAAGCCATTTATATTATACAAGAGAACATAACTTCGCACCATCTATGCTAATAGGAAATTCGAGGGCCGGGCAAAAAGGCACTTTAGGTCTCATTATTTCAGAAGAAGATATGCCATTTACTGAAGATGGAATACGTCCTGACCTTATTATTAATCCTCACGCTTTACCATCGCGTATGACAATTGGACAAATTGTAGAAAGTCTTTTTGGTAAAGTATGCACAAGTTATGGCGCTTTTGGTGATTGTACTGCTTTCCAAGTAAAAGGCTCTAATTATTCAACATATGCTCCTTTATTGGTAAAAGCAGGGTTCAATTCTACAGGCAATCAAGTATTATATAATGGCATGACTGGAGAGCAATTGGGTGCTGATATATATATAGGACCTACATATTACATGCGTTTGAAACATATGGTAAAAGACAAAATCAATTATCGTGCTCGAGGCCCAAATACTGTTTTGACAAGACAACCTGTTCAAGGTCGTGCTAATGATGGCGGTCTTCGTATTGGAGAAATGGAACGCGACGGAGTATTAGCACATGGTATGTCTTATTTCTTAAATGAATCATTTATGGTTAGAGGAGAGAAAACAGATTTTTTTGTAGCAGTATGTAATAAAACAGGAGCTATTTCTATTTATAATGAGTCTAAAAACTTATTTTTGAGTCCTTATGCTGATGGTCCAATCACTTTTGTAACAAATCCTGATGGAAGCCAAAATATTAAAAACTTAAGTAGATTTGGCAGGTCTTTTAGTATATTAAGAATTCCATATTCATTAAAACTTTTAATACAAGAATTACAAGTTATGAATATTCAAATGCGTATTATTACAGAAGATAATATTGACCAGTTATTGAGTATGTCTTTTTCAAATAATATTACAAAATTAATGGATTTACCTGATAATACAGAATTAAAAGATACTGTGGATAAATATGTAGCTGATATTAAAAGTAGTCTTCAAACTGTATATCAATTCAAACCAAATAAAGAGACACCAGAATTACCAGAACCAGTCAAGGTTGAAAGTGAACCTGAATCACCACAATATGCTCCTTATTCACCAGCATATGAACCTTCATCATCTGATGAAGAAAATATAAATTATAATCCAGATTCACCTCAATATGCGCCTGGTTCGCCAGCATATAGACCAGTTTCGCCAGCATATGCAGAAGGTTCGCCAGCATATAGACCTGTTTCGCCAGCATATATACCAAGTTCTAATTCTAACAAATTAGATTCTGGTTCACCTGTATATTATCCAGGTAATTCATCGCAACAATATAATCCAAATTTACCATTATACCAACCTGTTCTAACTCCTGTTACACCACCTCCGGCAGTTCAAACATTTTTACCCCAATCTCCTTCTTCTCCACCACCTTCTCAAATGACAACAATACAAAATAATAATATATCTCCACAACAAAATCCGTATACTTCAAATATTTTAGAAATTGAACAACCAAAAGACAGTGAATCTTCAGAAAAAAGTGATGATGAATCTAATAAAGAAGATTCAAATGGAGAGAAAAAAATTATAAATTCAGAACAAAATAACTCAAGTTCATCTAATACAGGAACTACAAAAAAAATAATATTATAAATAAAATTGAAATAAAAATAATTCAATATGTTAATAATATATAATATATTATGACAAGCCAAAACTCAAGTGTTCTTATTTCTCATATTTATACTTCCAGAAAAACAGTTCTGGAGTTAATGGAAAAACAAGGCTATAATGTTAGCGACTATTCAAATTTTAGTAATAGCGAAGTAAATTCTATGAAGCAGAATAATCAATTGGATATGCTTTTAGAAACAAAAGAAGAAAATGTCACCCCAGAAAATGAAAAGAAAAAAATTTATATTAGGTATTATTTAACAGGTAAACTTGCCGGCAAAAATATTCAAGAATTGATTGATGACTTATTTGTTTTAACAGAAACTCTTACCAAAAAGGATACATTATTTATAATAATTAAAGATGAACCCAATGAAACAATGATTAATGAATTGAAACATATATGGGAAAGTGAGGGAATATTTATTGTAATAGAAAGTATTAAAAGATTGCAATTTAATATATTAAATCATGTTCTTGTTCCACCACATCGTGTTATGACGGATAAAGAGATAAAAGATATGATGACAAAATATAACATTATAAATAAAATTCAACTTCCTGATATTTCAAGATTTGACCCTGTAGCAAGAGTAATAGGATTAAGACCAGGACAAGTCTGTCATATTATCAGACCAAGTAAAACAGCTATTGAGGCAAATTATTATAGATGTTGTATTTAAAAATATCTACACAAATAAATATTTAAAAAATCAATAAAATATAATATATATATGGAATTTGAAAAACCAATAAAATCTGGGTTTACTGTTTATAGCAAAAGTGGTTGTATTAATTGTAATAAAGTTAAAGCATTATTGAAAGAGAAAAATTTAATTTTTTCTGTAATTGATTGTGATGAGTATATAATAGAAAATAAAGAAGATTTTTTATTATTTATTAAAGAAAAAGCAAATAAAGAATATAAAATCTTTCCTATGGTCTTTTATGATGGTACGTTTATTGGAGGATATAGTGATTCTCAAGTGTATATTGATAAATTACTGTTGTCTTTTGAAGAAAATTTAAATTTTTAATTAACTTTAATTTAAAATTAATATTTATTTTAAATTAATATATATATTAATGGGATTAATAGAAGACAATACTAATTATAATTTTAAAAGTGCTGAACAGTTTTCTAATGAATTAAAAATATTACAAGAACAACTTCCTTCTATTTTAGATGATTTTGAAAAGTATTACGTATTCTACAATATGAATCCGTCTAATAATGAATACCAGCAAATGTTTGAAAATATAAAAAAAAATTTGGATACTATAAATTCTAAAATGTTTATGTTATCAAATAGTATAGAAAAAGAAACAAATGATATTAATCAAAAATTCTTATCTTTAGATGCATTGATTCAAAAAGAAAAAGCAACAAATTTGGAGTTGAAAATAAAATTAGGAATTATTAAAGAGAAAGAAAGTAGTGCTGATATTATGATATCAGATTATAACCAAATATATGATATTGGTTATTTAAAAAATTGGGCTGTATTTTTAAGTATAATAGTAGCAGGTTTTACAATTTCCAAAGTATCTTCTAATAAAATTCCTATTAAATAAATTTAATAAATTTAAAAAGATAAATTATTATGTAATTATTATATAATTATTTTTTAAATGCTAAACCTTGGTAGAAAACCTTTTAATAATAAAGCCATAAGAGAATATTCTCTAAAATGCACAAATGACTATATGAAAAAATTAATTGATAAAAATGACAATAAAAATGACAATAAAAAAATAAATTTAAACAATTTTAGTCAACAAACTACAATGTCTTCTTCTAATCCAAATGATAATATCTTTAATTTAATTCCTTTTGTTGTATTTCTCTCTGTTTCATCATTAATATATTTTTTTCAAACAAAAAAAAAATAAAAAATTAGTTTTCTTTTTATAGATATATAGATGAGCCCAGAAAATAACCAAAAATATAAAGAAAGTGAATCTGCTATTTTAAATTTAGAAATACTGAGTGCAAAATATGATAATTTTTTACTTCAGTATAAACAGGCTGTTGCTGATTATATAAGTTTTTTGAATACTTCTGGTAGTGGTAAGACATTAACAAGTATTAAAGGACAAGCTTTTTGGGGAAGTGGACAAGCAGGAACACAAGCAGCTTATAATGATATAATTGATGTAAATAGTTGTTCAGCATTATGTTTAAAAACCGCTAATTGTACAGGTGCAACTTTTAACGCTACAACTTTTGGAACTCCTATGTGTTGGTTAAGAACTGGAGATGGAAATCCTGTGCCATCAAAAGCTGAAGATTATGCTATTCTTCCATCAGCAACTGCTCTTTTATTAAATATTCAAAATATTAATATGCAATTAACTAATGTAAATAATCAAATATTAGAAAAAATACAGAATAGTAATACTTTATATTCTGACCAGTATACAGAGCGCTCGCAAAAAGCTACTATATTGCTTGCAAATTATCAAAAATTAAATGCTGAAAGAATAAAAATCGAGAATATGGTTAATGAATATCAAAATTTAGACCAAGCGCAAATTGAAGGTAATATTAAAATTAATTCAAATTATTACTCTTTTTTATTATTATTTGCATTATCTATAATTGTTATTATATTCATATATAAAATTACTAATTCCTATAATTCATCATCATCAAGTGGCTTTTTTAATCAACAAGGAGGCGATTTTGGGAGTGAATTGGGTATTAATGTATATTATATTATATTTATTATCATATTACTTGCAATTGTTATTTACTATTATTCATTTATCATGAATTATACATCGGGTGTTATTTCAACTATAAGCTCATCTCTTTACTATCTTTTACATTTTTAAGAAAAATTGTTTTCTCTTTATTTATATATAATGAGTATACAACAACAAGATGAAAACTTACAACAAAATTATAATTTATTAAATGAAGAAAGATATAGAATAGAAAAATTTAAAAAAGATTTTGAAACATTAAATTCTGCTACTGAAAATAGTCAATTAGTTGTTACATCAAATTATTATAGATACATTGTTTTAATGTTTATTTCTATACTATTGATTTTTTTGTTAATTAAATATTCTGCTACTGGACAACAAGGAGGCAGTATTGATAGTAATTTTAAGAGAGAAGCTTTTTTTTTATTTTGTTTAATGGTGATATTTTTAAGCATTTCAAAAATATTTAATAACTATGATAGTTATATATTAATTACCGTTTTGGTAATTTCTTACATTATTCTAAAAATAAAATTAAACCAATAAATAATTAATATAATTAGTTTTTTCTATATCATTATATTAATATGACAAGTATAACAAATATGTTTTCAAATTTGAATTATTTAACAAAAAATACATCGGATGAAAAAAATAATGAAGATAATAAAAAAAATTTGTCTGGAACTACTCCTTCTTTAAATCAAGGAAATAAATTTAAAAAATATCAGAAAAAAATAAAAAGTAATTTAGAAGAAAAAGCCGCTGAAGTGAGTGGTCAGGAGGGTTTTAATGGTATAAATTTTGATAAATTAGATTTAAGTGCTGATGGTTTAACTAATCAATCTAATAATGTAATATCTAAAAACGATTATTCATCTCAACAAGCTACTATAGCAAATTTAAGAAAACAATATGACAACACATTAAAAGAATATCAAAATTTAGTTGCACAAATAAGTGGTTCTACAACAGGTTATTTAGACAGAGTAAATCCAAATAATCCTTATTTAGGAAAAAATATTATTTTTACAACTGGAGAAGAATCTTACGTTACGCAACAAGGAGTAATTAAATTATATACAACAGATGTTTTATCTGATACTGTTGGAAGAAATGGATGTCCAACAGGTGCGTTTGTTCCTATTAATTTGCCATGGTTGCCAATATATAATTCATCTGGTATAACTGTTCCATCAACACCACCACTTGTGATAGGCACTCCTATGATAAAAGGACAAAGTTGCGGGAATGAAGGGAAAAATATTTTTGTCAATGAAATGATTAACTCTCCAAATATTACATATCAAGGTTGTTATGCTGACAATCAACAATCCCCTTTAATGACTTTTCTTGGAAGTTCTCCTCCTCCACCTTCAGCAAGTTTACAAAATGGAAATTTTGACCAACCTCAAATAGGTAATGACACCTTTTATTATATTAGTTCAACATCACAGGTTCCAGGATGGAGTTTTAATGCAGTTTTAATTAATAATTCAAGTGCGTGGGGTTATCCAATGCCATATCCTGCAGGCAATCAAGCCGGTTGTATTCAGGGTACACAAAATTTCGGCCAATGGATTCAAATAAATTCAGGAAGTTATACACTATCATTTTATGCTTGTGGAAGACCTGGATATAACGGCGCAAATTCAATTAATGTTTATTGTATACCTTCTGGACAAAGTTATAATGCAGCTACTGCAGTTAATAATTTTACTCCACGTACAACTGCTTGGCAAAAATATTCTATAACTTTTAATGTATCTACTTCAGGAAATTATGCGGTTGGATTTTGGGGAACAATTAGTAGTGGTGATAATTCTACAGCAATTCAAGGTATTCAATTATCAAGTAGTGGCACAGGTGCAGGAGGGTCGTATACATATGACCAATGTAAAGAAGCTGCTATTGATTCTGAATATCAATATTTTTCACTACAAGGTATAAATACTTCTACATCTCAAGGTTATTGTGCTGTAAGTAATGATTTACCAACTATTACTCGTTTAGGTGCGGGTATGGTACCAAGTGGTCAAGTGCCATTATGGTCTTCTAAAACATCTAAACAAACTGGAAATAGTGCTATACTTTCACTCAGTGGCGCATTAAGTGTTATAAGTTCTTCTGGACAAGCTGTATTTAACACTCCTAATTCAAATGCTAATCCTTCAAATTATTTGGGTTGTTACGGAGATTCGTCTAATAGAGCTATGGCTTTGTATAATGGCGGTTCTCAACAATATAGTAATGCACAATGTCAACAAATTGCACAGCAAAATGGTGCAACTTATTATGGTTTGCAAAATTCTACATCAGGTACAAATGCACAATGCTCTTTAAGTAATAATTGGCAACAAACATCAGAATATGGAAAGGCTGACAATTGTACTAAAATTAGTGATGGGTCATATTCGGGAGGCGGTTGGTCTAATTCTGTGTATAATACAAGTTTGCCTCAAAGTAATTATTTCTTAATTCTACAAGATGACGGAAATATGGTTATATATAGAGGCACTTCACCGTCTGATAAACAAGGCGTCATTTGGGCAACAATGACTGATAGTAGCAAATTACAGTCAGCTAATCCTGCTTACGCTGCATCAAAGGGTAAATACGGTAAAAATTATATAACACAAGGTTCTACACTTGCAGCTGGGGATTGGATTGGTTCTACATCTGGAAATATGGCTTTAATTATGCAGGAAGATGGCAACCTTGTTTTATATACATTTAAAAATGTTTCAAATTGTCAAAAAATGCAGGATGGTAATAATGGAGGAGGTGTAGGAGCAAATTCTATTTATAATATAGGTAATGTTGGAATAAAAGGCAATTTAAGTCAACTTGCATATATTGACGAAAATGCACAATTACATTCATATCCATCTACTAATACACAATATGGTAGTTCTTATTTAGAACTTCCAGGTATGGATAGTGCTGGTTTCGATATACCTGGAGCAGCATATGGAAATGCAACTGCAGATTCTTGTAAAAGTAGTTGTAATTCAAATCCTGAATGTGCTGGTTTTGCTTTTAATAATAACACGTGTTATCCAAAAACTTCTGATATGTATCCAAATGGTACAAAGCAAATAAATAAAAATATTAATTTATATATTCGTAACAAAACGCCTATCAACGCACCAATTGGTGTATCGTCTGCAACAAATAATACAGATACTTTAACTTATGGAAAATATGTTAATGGCGGCCCCATTGATAAAAGTTATGGTTTAGCAAATGCAACAAGTGTTCAAAAACAACAACTTTCACAACTCCAAACTAAAATGAATTTAATTTCGAGTCAAATTACTAATTTAACAACTAAATTTAGTAATGGAACTAATTCATCTGAATCTCAATCTAAAAATAATGTAAAAGGAATTGATGACTATTTAACTAATTTAAATAAAACAAATTTATCAATCTCAAACTTTTCTACGAATATGGATAATATTCTGGATGACAGCGATATTGTTGCATTACAAAAAAATTATGACTACTTATTTTGGACTATTTTAGCAACAGGAACTGTTTTAGTTTCAATGAATATTGTAAAACAATAAATTTATCATTTTATATTATATAATTATCTTTCTATAATTTATATAATATGCCTCAATTACCAGATATTAAAAACTCTAATGAACAAATACTTAATGATATTCAATCTTTACAACAGATTGAGCAACAATTATTCAATAGTTTAGAAACAAATCCCAATTTAACTCCACAACAACAACAAGATATTGTAACAAAAATGAATCAAATTTCTACTATGCGTATTAATTTATATCAAACATTAAGTGGTGTAAATAATTATTTTGGAAATGCATTATCTTCATCTATTGGAACTTTAAAAGAACAGACTGCTGCTATTGCTATTGTTGAAAACGAATTAAATAGAGCAAAAAAACGTTTAGAAATACTTCAGGTAGAGAAAAATAATAAAATACGTCTTGTTGAAATAAATGACTATTATGGGGATAAATACGCTGAACATGCTACATTAATGAAAATAATAATTTTTACACTTATTCCAGTTATAATTTTGGTAATTTTAAATAGTAAAAGTATATTACCTGACACACCTTATTATATTTTGGTAGCACTTTGTGCGCTAATTGGAAGTATTTATTTCTGGTATCGTTATGGTTCTATCATAATGCGCGATAATATGAATTATCAAGAATATGATTGGTATTTTGACCCAAAAGCAGCACCAAAAGGTTCTTCTGATTCAACTGACCCATGGTTAACAAATAATTTACCTGGAATATGTGTTGGTTCTGCTTGTTGTTCTGAAGGTCAAGTTTATGATGAGGTAAATGATATATGTGTTACAGCAGGTTCTACAAAATCTACAACAACTACAGAAACTTTTGTAAACAATGTTCTCTCAAAAACATCTGGTAAATTAAAACCAGACGTTAATTTAAAACCTCCAATGCCTAATAATTCAGAAAGTTTTATAAATTATCAAGCAAAAAAATATTAAATTATTTTTTAAATTCTTATAGTTGTATAATATAGTAATGTCAAATTTAAATACTTTCAATTTAAATAATTTTAATGCTTTTCTCGAAAAAGCCAAACAAGCAGTAATGTGTGATTCAAATTGTCAGAAACAAAAGACAGCTGAAGAATTAAAGCAAAAATATTTAGCATCTGAAACTAATTTAGCTTCTGCAGATAACCAGGTTGCAGTTGCTCAAAAAAATTATCTTACATTTACACAGGGTGAATTATCATATAGTAATGAAAAAGAAGACGATTTACATAAAAAAGCGCAATTAATAATAGGAACTTTTAATCTAAATTTTCAAAATGATTCAAAAAAAATAAATTATCAAATTGATACATATAATGGACTTGTAGTTAATTTTAAGAATGTTTTAGAATTATATATTAGTTATAAAAAAGAAAATATAGAACTTACAAAAGAATTAAAAAATAACACTTCTGATGTATTAACAAATGAGAGAAAAACTTATTATCAAAATCAAGGAATTGACAGTTTAAATTATTTTTATTATTATATACTACTTTTCATTTATTTTATTTTTGTAGTTGGATATATAGTTATCACTCTATTTTATCCATCACAAATAAATTGGAAAATACGTTTTGGAATTCTATTAATATTACTTTCTCTCCCATTTATTTCATCATGGATACTTGCTTTTATAATAAGTTTAATATATAAGATTTATGAATTGTTACCAAAAAATATACATTTATCATTTTAAATAAAATATCTATAATTTATTTTATATATATTTTATATATATTTTATAATTCAGCTAATACGTCGTCTTCCTCTTCATCAGGATAAACAACTTTTACTCCGTGCCATCCGGTTGTTTTCACTTGTCCGAATTTTTTATTCATATAATCATATAATTCTTCACCCTTTGGTGTCTTTCTCGAACCTTGTGATTCTTCAAACCATTTTTTGAATTCCATAACTAATTCTGTTTTCTTAATTCTATCTTTATTAACACTTGTTTTAATAATTTTATCACTAACAAATGCTGCAATATGGTCTTGACCTTTTCTGTATTTATTAGATGCATTTAATACGGTTTGGCTTTCTTCTACAATACCATCTGTTTCAAATGCTCTTTTTACTAACATACTTGCAAATATAGGAGCAAATGATGGTAATTTATCTTTTAGACTTTTATCTTTAATGTATAAATATGGTGTTTCATCATTATATGTTTCTCCTTCATCAATAAATTTAGATACGAAATCGCATTTTCTAATTCTTCGCCATGTTCCATCATCATTACTTTCAATATCAAATAAATTATTTGTGCAAACTACCAAACTAAACTGTGGTTCGAAAATTTCTGATTCACAATACAACCCTCTTGCTTGAATAGGGTCTCCGCCTGTCAATTCCTTCATAATACCTTCATTTAATTTTACCCCCTTTGAAGGCTCTTGCATAACTGCATATCTAATGCCTTTTAATTTAAGAACTTCATCAGAAGTACCGCCAATTTTACCTCTAACATCTGTAACAAGAGTAATAGGAACTGTTCCTTTATATTCGCCTAATGTTACAGACATTAAATCAGCAATAATAGATTTACCATTACTACCGCTTCCATGATATACATTAAATGTTTGGTTTTTATTAGCTCCTATTAAGCATGATGATAAATGGTCTAACATATATCTATTTAAATCAGGAATGGGAAACAATTTAACAAGAAATTCAATAATTTCTGCCTCCACTTTTTTAAAAGCCTCATCATTAATATCATAAGGAACATAATTTATACGCGTTGTTTTTGTAATGTAATCTTCTGGGTAGCCATCGCGAAATACTTTGTTTTTAAAATCAACTACACCATTTTTAAAACACATTAAATATTTATTGGTATCCATATTTCTAATAAATTCGCCATCATAAAATATTTCTGCAGCTTCCTTCATAATATTATTTTTATCATTAGTTTTTTTCAATTTAGTTTTTATATCGCAAATTATTTTTGTTTGTTTTTTCAAAAATTCTGCCCTATCATCACTTGGGTCATAATGATGATATTCATTTTGATTTTCATCTCCTTTTTTAGAATATAAATCATGCATTGCTGTTGATATTCTTTCTCGAAGACTTGGGCCATCATCTAATACCCAATGATGATTTTTAAATACATACCACATACCCTTTTTATAACTGACACAGACATATTTATCTTTGAACATTTGTTTTAATACTTGAGCCAAATCATATTCTGTTTGTGTATGTAATGACTCATTGATAAAGAAATCAATAGTATTTTTTTTAACAGTTTCATAGCCGGCATAATTATCTTGTTTTGCCCAATACATTAAAGAGCGTTTAGTAACTCTTTCATTTGTTTGATTCGATTTATGAAATTTTTTCCATTCTGCATATTTATTTGGAATATCATTAAAGTCAAAATCAGACGCCTTGCTTCTCAATTGAATCCAAGATAAGAATAATCTCTCATCTGTGTTTTTCAAAGCAAAAGCAACTTTTCTATTTAACGCATGAGAACCTTGTTGATAATATTTTTCAGGTAAAACTTGTGCAAATTCGTGCACTTCTCTAATTTCATATTCATTTGGTTTTAAATTTTTAAATATTAAATTTATCGCTTTTTCAAGTGTTTCTTTATCTTTAATATCACTTAATGAAACGTATTCTTCTTCAGGATTTTCTTCCTCTTCTATTAAAAGATTTATTTTTGTTTTACTTGACGGTTTTCTGGTTTTAATCCCTTTACTTTCTAATCGCTTATTGTATGCATCAATTATTTTTGGATTTAATTCAAAATCAGGGTTTCCATCATATTGAACAGATAATTTTTCAAAATTATTTTTAAGGTCAAAATCTGTTACTTTTTTCTCATCCATCATAAATTCCCCATCAGCTGCATCATATGTAATAACAAATTGTTTAGTTAATTCATAAGCTTCGTTACCTGGTTTTCGTGAACCAAATAATTGCCAATTTGTTGTTCCCTTACTTATACCTTCGTCTAATACTGATTCCCAAGTATTTTCTAATGGCAATTCCCATACATCTGCTATTTTTGTAACCATCGACTCACGAATCATGGTCTGTATTATGTGATTAATTTTTATGCCGATAATCATATGTATTCCATCTTTTGTAAGACTTTTATCTTCTAATCTATTTACATTTGGTTTTTCAAAAATAAATATATTAAATGGTTTATTTTCAATAAATAAGAAATATTCCTTAATTTCTTCCAAATACAAAAGAACCATGTCTTGAATATGTTCTTTTGTATGTTGTCGTGTTTCTACATCATATTTGTATCTAAAATCAAAATCAACCGCCATAGGACCACCATTTTCTAATTGTTTTTCTGTCAAATACTCCTTTCTTTTTTTGCAAAATATATTATCGTAATACAAGCTATAGAATATTGGCAAATCTTCTTTGGGTATAATATAAGAGCCACCATATATATTTAGTTCCTTATCAGGAATCCTGGTATGTGTTGCTACAGCCCCTACTTCGTTCTTTGCACTATGCTTTGCTAAAAATTCATTTAGGTCTTTAAATTGTGACGTTGATATCATAGTGTTATTCATTGTTGATATAATATGTCAACATTTTTCTATTTCATTTTTTTTAAAATTGAATAATTTAAAATAATATATATATTATTTTAACTTAAAAAGATAAATATTTTATTATATTTTTGAAAGTGGTTTAAAAAACTTTCAATATAGATAATATAGTAATAATGTCACTATTTATCTCAAAAGAAACTATATCACGATTATTAAAAGATATTAAACATATAATAAAGAATCCATTAACAGAAAATGGTATTTATTATTTGCATGATGATACCGATATGTTAAAAGGATACGCATTAATTATCGGTCCTTCTGATACTCCATATTTTGGTGGTTATTATTTTTTTGAATTTGTATATCCAAGTGATTATCCTCATACTCCTCCAAAAGTTAAATATTGGACCAATGGTAACAGTGTGCGTTTTAATCCTAATTTATATGTTTGTGGTAAGGTTTGTGTATCCCTTTTAAATACCTGGAGAGGCGACCAATGGACATCTTGTCAATCAATCTCTACTGTTTTATTAACCCTATGCACATTATTATGCAATAATCCACTGTTGAATGAACCAGGTGTAACTAATAAACATCAAGATATGAAAAGTTACAATGAAATTATTGAATTTTCAAATTTAGATATTGCAGTATGTAATATTGTAACAAAGAAAAATGGAATATATATGCCTTTTTTTGAAAATTTTTATCCCTTTATTAAAGAAAATTTTAATAAAAATTATGAAAAATTATTAGAGATTGCTAATAAAAAAAATATTGATTTTAAAGAACAGGTTGTTAATTTTAAAACAGGCTATTATAGTATGAATATAAATGTTGATTATAATAAAGTTATTGAAAAATTAAAAGAAGCTAATAATATTAGTAAAATAATGTAAAAATATTATTAATTGAAATTAAAACATTATTTATTTAAAAGAAAATTGAAATAAATAAATAATGTAAAAGTATATTATATAATAATCATGCATTTCTGTACTAACTGTTCTAATATGTATTATATTCGCATCAATAGCGATAATCCTAACAAATTGGTTTATTATTGTCGAAATTGTGGTAATGAGGATAAATTACTTGCTATAGAAAATGTATGTGTTTCTAAATTGCAAATTAAAAAAAACGAAAAATCATTTAATTATATTATCAATAGATATACAAAACTTGACCCTACTTTACCGCGTATCAATACCATTTTATGTCCTAATATTGATTGTCTTACTAATACTAAAGGTGATGAAAGAGAAATCATTTATATTAGATATGATGATACAAATATGAAATATATTTATTTATGTTCAACTTGTGATACTGTTTGGAAAACAAATGAGCCAGCATAAAAAAACACTATTAATATAACAGTAAATTTATAAATATAACAATAAATTTATTAAAAACATTTTTTTTAATTTTAAATTTAAAAGAAAATTGAATTAATTATATTTAAAAGTATCTTTAGTAAATATAATAAAAATGCGTGGAAACGAAAACGATTATTCCGATAGCGATGAAGATAGTGACTCTATCTCCAGTTCAGAATTAAATACAAAAGCAAAAAACCCAATAAATACTAAACCAAAAAATAATATTGAAGCATATGAAGATGACGATTCAGAAATTGATTCTTTGGAAGAAGAAGAACCAGACGAAGATGTTCTAAATGGTGTTGAAGAAAGTGAATCAGATGAAGAGACTGTTGGTGGTGCGAATAGCGAAATTGAAGAAGGTGAAATTGTTGATGATGATGAGCCAGATGAGAATGGCGATATTTCTGAAAATGACGATATTGAATTAGATGAAGATGGAGAACCTATAGAAAAAAAACAAGTATCAAAAAAACAGAAACCAAAAAAAAATTTACCACTCATTATACAAGATGACGATGATGAAGAAGATGATTATGATGAAAATTATTTACAAAAATTTGATACTGAAATTACAAAAAATTACATTACAGAATTTCACCCAGAATGCCTAACACATAATTATGAAGAAATAGCTAAATTAAGCACAGTTGTTAGAAATTCTGATAATATTATTATCGACCCTTTACATAAAACTATTCCATTTCTTACTAAATATGAAAAAGCAAGAATTTTAGGACAACGTGCAAAACAAATTGAAACAGGTTCTAAACCATTTGTTAAGATTCCTGAAAACATAATTGACAGCTATATTATTGCCGAACTTGAATTAAGAGAGAAAAAAATTCCTTTCATCATTAAAAGACCAATACCAAGTGGTGCATTTGAATATTGGCATCTTAAGGATTTAGAAATAATAGGATTTTAAAAATATATTAAATAAAAATATACTAAATAAAAATATATTAAATAAAAACTAATATTTATAATCTATGACAGATGCGTTTTTACATAATAAAATTCATGAGGTTTTTGATAGTGTAATAAAAAAAACTAATATTATTGATAAAATTATAGAATTAAAAAAAATAAATAGTAGTTTCATTTTTTTTTCTACAATTACAGGCACTATTTTAATTTTAAATAGTTTATACATAAATTACACATTAAATATTAAATATTGTAATCTTAAAAATAAAATAGCAGAAATTGATATTATACATAATAAAATAAATAATATAATACTTTTGATAAAAGAAAATCGTAATTTAATTCAAAGTAATTTATATAATAATAGTTTTAATTTAGGTGAGTTAATAAATCAAACATCAAATCAAGAAAATGAAGAAGAAAATAAAGTAAAACGTCATATTGATGATGAATTATTGAGTGAATGTTATGATAATATACCATGTAATAATATTAAAAAGGTAATAGGAATAAATAGATTATTTGGTTGGTAAATAATATAAATATAAATTCAAAACCTATATTATGTACATATTTTTGCAATCAATATATGAAAATTTTCGAGTAATTATCAATAAAATATTTGAAACCTTATCAATGAGAACTGCTCCTGATTATGAAAAGTTATCGAATGATATTAATGACGGTATTGTATATTTTGAGAATCCACTTCGTAATTAATTATTATCACTCATTATAAGTAAAAAAAATTATATATTATAAACATATTCATTTATAATATATTTACAATATATTTATAATATAACTTAATTAGAGTTTAAAACTTAATTTAAAATTATAAAATATAATATGAAAGTAGCGTTGTGTTTTATTATAAATTATGACCACAAATTAAATAAAGAAAACATATGGAGAGAATGGATTGAACCAAATAAGGATATAATTAATGTATATTTTTATTATAAAGATTTAAAAAAAATAAACTCAAAATGGATTATGGAACATACAATTCCTCCCAATTATATTTATGAGACAAGTTATTTTCATATAGTTCCTTCTTATTTTTCATTAATGAAATTTGCACTACATCATGATAATAATAATTTGTGGTTTTGTATGTTGACTGACGCATGTTGTCCTATTATATCACCAAAAAAGTTCCGTTATTTATTTTACAATTACTACAATAAAAGTATTATTACTTGTAAGCAAGCCTGGTGGAATATTGAAATCCATAAAAGAGGTAATTTAGCTCTTCTTCCTGAAGAATTAAGATTGGCAAATGACCCTTGGTTTATTATGAATAAAGAAAACGTTTTACAATGTTTATATTTTATTAATAGTCAAAAAAAAATGACTTCTACTATATGTAATGGAGGATTAGCAAATGAAAGTTTATTTGCTATTATATTATATGTTTATAAGCAATTAGATAAGTTTAAAAAAAATAATGTAATTTCAGCAATAACACACGCTACTGATTGGAACAGAATGACCACATCTACAAGCCCACATTTATTTATAGAGGCTAATGAATTAGATATAAAATTTATAGATAATACATTAAAAAAAGAAAAATTTGTAGTATTTATCAGAAAAATATCTTCTCAATTTCCAGATGAAATTTTAAAGTATTACATTTATGAGCAAAATAAGATAGAAGACGATAAATTAATTATTAGAGAACCAAATTTATTTATATATTTAAGATTTAAAAAATATGCATTGTTAGTAAGTTACTATTGTTTGCCAATATTATTTATTTTTTACCTTTGGAAATTTATAATTTCTTTTTGATTTTTAACTATAAATCATCCATTCCACCATATTCATCTATTATATTTTTAGATTCATTATTAATTTCTTCTATAATATCTGTAAATGATTTGTATATATTATAAATAAATTCAAGACAATCCATTTATAATATATGATAAAAAATAAGTTTTATTAATAAACGTTTTTTATTTTTTATTTTTTTATTTTAAAAATTCTGTTCGATAATTAAAATAACAAAAACGATGAAAATATGCATAGTATTTATCATAAGGAGAGATTTTATTATAAGGAATTGTAATATAATTAGAGGAATTGTCAATTTTCTTTTTACAAATTAGACATTCTTTGTATTGAAAATCCATAATCTATATTAAAGATATAAAATCTTTATTATCTTTTTTCTATTTGTTAAAATATAATACATTACTTTTTAACATTTCCATCTATTACCACAATCAATACATGTCACAAATGTTGTCATGGGTTCATCCGCTGACCTTGTCTGCATTTGATAATATGTGCATTTATTTGATTTACATTTTCTACAAGTAAATGTATCGGTTGCTGCCGCAATATTTGTTTCAAATTTATTTTTATCCCTTTTTGCTTTTGCTTCTATAAGCGCTTTCCATTTTTCAGGAGATAATTCCTGGTGTGTCATAAAAGCAACAACATGAGGCTTAATTATTCCATTTTTTATTTGGTCAATAAGTTCTTCTTTTAAATTTAAAATAATACTACGTAGACGGTCTAAATAAATTTGAACAAAATTTTTATTGTCCCATTTTTTTATTATTTTTCTTTGTTCAGCTTCTTTTAAAGTATAATTAAATATACCTTTTTCAAGATTAATACTATTTTTTTCATTATCTAAAATATTATTAATTTTTGCACGTATATTTGCGCGAAATACCTCTGGATTTTCGATTTTAATGAATGACATGTTCAATTGATTTATATACTAAATTTATGTTTAAATCAATATCAATTTTATTTTAATTTAATCTGATTCATAATCATATGATTCCTCACTTAATTCTGACCCAATATCCTCAATTACCATATTTTCTTCTGCTTCAGCTTCTTTATCTTCTGATTCATCATCTTCAATTTCTTCTTCTGAATTAGAAGCACTTAAATCCTCTTCTGTTTCACTGCTATCTACAACAAATCCATCCTTTAAATATCCATGTTTAGTTTTCTTTTCTTTCGGAACATTTGCCAATTCATCTTCTTCTTCTTCATCTTCTGCTGCACTCTTTACAAGGTCTTCAAATCCTCCAAATAGCTTTTCATATATTTTATTCCAAAGTGGAAGAGATAAATCTACATAATTTTTACCACTATCATTATTTTTTGTAAAAGCAATAATAGCACAGCTACCAAAAAACAGATTTTTATCTATAGGCGGTGGAAAATCATATTTGTTTTCAGAATTTGCTCTTCCATCTGATTTAGCAAATACTTGAACGTAATATTTTTTACCTTCATATTTTGCATTCCATTCTGCTTGTTTAATAAAATCTTTACCTTTCTTAAATCCACATTTTTTAAACAATTCATCTTCTTTAAAGTCTTTAATAGTTAAAGGTTTCAATGTCCCTGTTCTTTCAACAATTATAATACTTAATGGTTGAGTCATATTTATTATTATTATTATCTAAATAGGTTTAAATAGTTTATTCAATATTAAATTAATATGAAATTATTTATAAAAGATTATAATTTATTAAATATAAACAATATTATTCAATTACAAGATAAATATTTAGTAAATAAAACTAATTACTATGACGCTTTTTCATCGGAAGGCCACTTCAATATTACAAATAATAAAATTTATAGAATAGACCATATTGATAAATGTTCTATACAATACGAAAAATATGCAAATAATTTTACTATTCTAATCGACAATTCTATTACTAATAAAAAAGAAGTATACCAAATACCTGTTGATAGTATTATCATACCTACTAAAATTTTACATTATTCATTAGATAAAAAGTCAAAAATTAAAATGATAATACAAATGATAAACGATTCATCTGAAACAATATTAGATTTTTATTTTGAAATAAACGAAGAGGTAGATATAAATAATATCTTCATTAAAGATGAATTAAATGTGTTTTTATCTCTCTTAAACTAATATCTAAATATAATATGTTATCTTGGATTATTCAAATTAGCGTAATATCATTTGTTTTAATTTTTCTTATACACCACTTATTTAATTTTTTTAAAACTACATTAACTGTGCCAAAAATAAAAGATTTAGTAAATTCTCCAAATCAAAAGTATGAAAATATTTTTGATATAATAAAAAACAATTCAAATAATTTGAGTAATTCAAATAATTCAAATAATTTGAGTAATTCAAATAATTTTACAAATAATTATTCTTTAATAGATTTATTACCTAAAACAGATGAACCGTCAATGAAAAAAGAACTTAAAAACTTTTTAAAAAAACAATTAAATGATACAAATAATAGTGGAACAGAAATAGCAGCTTTAGATTCTATGGATAGTATCAGTTCTTATTCACAATTTAAATAATATAAAGATATATAATATTAATATATTATTAAATGCTCACTGCTTTTGAAGAAGAAAATTTTATCAGTGAATTCCCAAATATCAAACTTTCTTATGAAAATATTGCTTATAAGAAGGTTTATAATTCAGATGTTATTTTAGCTATACCAGAGGGTAAAAAATGTTTTGCATGGTTTACAACACATAATGATAAAAATATTTGCTTAATTATGGAAATAACAAGTAATAAACAAATTAAAAATACACGAATTACAAACGCTTGTTTTTCCAGTGAAATGTCTTATGGAACAATTTTATATGGAACAGAGTTTTACACTAAAAACAATAAATTTTTTGCAATAGAAGATATTTTTTGCTATAAGGGAAAAGATATTGAGAGAGAAAACTGGGGCAATAAATTTCAAATTTTAAATATTATTTTGAAAAAAGATATAAAACAAGTTTCATATAATAATTCCTTCATTGTTTTTGGCTTACCATTAATAAGTAATAGTATAGATGAAATAGCAAATAAAATAAAAAGTGTTTCTTATAAAATAGATAGTTTACAATTTAGATTATATAATCGCGTCAATAATTATTTAATAATGATATATAAAAGTTATGTGGAAAATTATGTAGAAAATAAATTTGATAAAAATATACAAAAAAGTGTTGTAAATAAAATGGCAATACCTGTAAAAAATGAAAAATATGAAACCAAGAATATTTTAAAGAGAGAAATCGTTTTTAAGATTAAACCAGATATTCAGAATGATATATATTATTTGTATTGTTTGAATGAGAATTTAAAAGAAGAATATTATAGTTTAGCTCATATACCTGATTATAATACAAGTGTATTTATGAATAAATTATTTAGAAATATTAAAGAAAATAACAATTTAGATAGACTCGAAGAAAGCGATGATGAAGATGAATTTGAAAATGAAAAAGAAGATAAATTTGTATATCTTGATAGAGAATTTAATATTATTTGTTCTTATAATTACAAATTTAAAAAATGGGTTCCTATTAAATTAGCTAATTCTTCGTTGAAAATTGTTTTGCAAAATGATTTACCTACAATAGAAAAGAAATAATTCTATTTATATAATATATATATGTCAGCCGGAACAGATGCATCAATTTTAGGTTATGGTAAAATAGCTCCATTAAGTAATATTAATGGAGCATATGTAAATGTAGATAATTCTAATAGTCCAGCAACATTTGGCAGTAATCAGATACCAGGAACACCTCCAGGACCACTTCCTGGTTTAGCAGGAACAAAAGACAATGTTCTTGCTGCGGCAGGAAAAACACCTGGAATTTGTTTATTTAAGGGTGGGGCAAAGTATCTTAAAAAAAAAATTAAAAATATTACTAAAAAGTATAAGATGAAAGGGGGAAGTAAAAAAAGACATTCATTAAGAAAAAAAATTAAATCCAGATATTCAAAATTATCAAAATCACACCGTCGTAGGCATACACGTAAACAAAAAGGTGGATATGCACAATATCAAAATAATTTACCTATGACTCCTACTTATTCAGTTGGAGGATATTTAAAAGCAGGTGATTTAGGATTAGCCAACCCACCACCTATTACAAGATTATCTAACTGCGTAAATTGTGTAGATAACTACAACCATTATACAAATAAAGGTTTTCCAAGCAGAGGACATTAATTATATGATAATAAACATATATAATAATATATATATGTTTAGAGCATTTAAACAAAAAACTACAATTGAAGAAGAAGAATTAAAAGAAAGAGAAAATACTTCTTCATATGGTTTAAAACAATATAACAAATATATTTATGACCCTAATCCAATGGGTCATGATACAAGACAAGAAGGACTTATAAACCAATTTACAACACATGGCTATAGTTATATAACTAAATTATCAAAAATATATCGAGATATTATTGATGTTTTATCTACTCAAGATGAAGATTTTAACAGCTTTTGTTTCAATGCTGAAACGACTACAGGAATTAATACTGAAGGTGTTATTCGAAATTTAAATACATATCCTGCCGTTTTTTATTTTATTAAAAATGAAAATATATTACATTCAACCATATTATTTAATGTTAAAGAACATGATTGTGTATATATTGATTCCTTTTGTGTAAATCAAATTAAAAGATTAAAAGGAGGCAAGGATATTTTAGAAGAATTCATAAATATTGTAAGAGAAAATGGTTTTAAAAAAATACAATTGGATGCAATTATTACAGCGGTTAGTTTTTATGAGAAATTAGGTTTTATATTAGACAATCCATCTGATACCAGAGATACAATACCTATGACAAAAATTATTCAACAAGGAGGTAAAAAACATAAAACAAAAAAAAGGAATAAAAAAATAAAAAAGACATTTAGAAAAAAAAGTAAAAAATGTCGAAAATATAAAATATATTAAGAGTTTGATTTTTTAATTGTTAACAAGCATTTACCGCATAGGTATTTGTCTTTCGGTTTTTTATCATCTACTTCTTCTTCTTCTTCATCAGAATCATGTGTTATACTTTTATCGGATGAACTATTACTTCTAATTGAATTGGGTTTTTTTAATACTTTTTGTTTGCACTCTTTTTGTCCTGTTAATATAGAATTAAACAATACTGTCCATTTACTCGTATCAGGTGTATATTGAATACTTGTAGTATAAATTATTTTATAATTTTCTCTCTTATAAAATGTTTTTCTTTTTTTCCATTGGTTCTTGAATAGGTCATGACTATCGATAATATCTACTACAATTGGATTACTATGTTTTTCACGCAAAATACGTCCTACACTTTGTTCAATATCTGTTTTAGGTGTTGCCATAATAAGTGTTGTAAGTGTTTTAATATCAAGAGCTTCAGATGCCATAGCATATGTTGCAATTACTATTTTTTTACCCTCGGTTTCTTTTAAAGCAGATTCTTTCATACCTCCCACATAGTAACCAACCGTTGCAATATTACGATGAAAAATAGCATCATGTAAATATTTTAGAATATTTTTATTGTGTGCTAAAATCATTACTTGTTGGTTTGGATTGTCGATAAGCATATCAGAGAGAACTTTTAATATAAATTCACTTCTACGATTATATTCACATAATTTTGATATCATTGTGCTATATGCTGGGTTACCTCTATAATCCAATTTTACCTCATTAAATTCATCATCATTTACTTGATATTCAATAGCTTGAACAATTACATTTCTTTCTTCGTCTCTCTTTCCTTTAAATATAACATCTCCAAGAAACATTTTAAAAACATGTGTTGTTCCATCTTTACGATTCATAGTTGCAGATAATCCCAGCATATATTTTGTAACTAATTTAAATAATGAATTTGAAAAAACCTCACTTGAAATATGATGAACTTCATCAATAATTGTAAGACCAAAACTTTCAAATATAGAAGCTGGGTATTCTTTCATAGAGAGACTCTGAAGCATTCCTATTACTATATCTTTGTCATCTATATCAATAATAGGTCCTTGAATTTTCCCAATACGGGCTTTTGGTAAAAATTGTTGTATTCTTTCAATCCATTGATTCATTAAAAATTCTTTATGAACAATAATAAATGATTTCTTTTTTAAACGGTATATAATATTCAAAGCTAAACACGTTTTGCCAAAAGCACAAGGTAACTCTAATAATCCACCTCCAAAACCAACTTTATTAACATGATTTATATAAGTTTCTACAACAGGTACTTGATTATCACGTAAATTACCAGCAAATTCTAAATTAATATCTTTACCTTCACTTATTTTGTATTCTTTAGGTAAACCATAAATTTCAACACCATAATAATGAGGCACATACATTTTATTTTGTGATTCACGATATGCAGGAAAAGAATTTTGATTAGTATTCATTGGCGAACCCATAACAAATGGTTTAATAGTTAAGTCATTTCGAATTTGTTTTTGTTGTTCTACAGTTATTTCATTTTTATGTATGGTATATCCTTTTTGACCCAAATATGTATTTATTTTATTTTTTTCCATGAAAAGCTATATTATTTAGTAAATTATATTTATATCCTTTTGGTTAACTTTTAAATGACCAATAAATAAAATCTATCAATATGATATATGGATAGTTTTTCAAGTTTATTAAAAAAAGAAAATATAGGGGAACTAATATTAATCATTTTACTGATTATTTATTTAATATTAGGTTTTAAAACACCGGAACCTATCGCAAGTTTAGTTGATTCTTTAGTCGGTAAAATTGTTTTATTTATTATTGTCATATACTTATTTATGAATTCTAACCCAATTTTAGCTGTATTAGCATTATTTGTAGCGTTTGATTTAACGCGACGTTCTTCCTTATCAACTGGTTTAGGTGCTCTTCAAAGATATGCGCCAACAGAAGTTAAAAAAATGTCACAGTTTACAGCATATAACCAATTTCCGTATACTTTAGAACAAGAAGTTGTTAAGAAAATGGCACCAATTGCTAAATCTGGAACTTCTTTAACACCTCCTTCTTATAAGCCTTTATTAGAAAATCTTCATGATGCATCTCCTATAAATAATTCAAATTAAATAATTATTAAAAATTTAGTAATTTAAATAATTATCTCATAGCAAAATTTGGAATTCTGAATGATGGCAGTTTTGCAGCATCAGAAGTAAAATAAGTATATACATAATTTAAAACAAGAAATACTAAAATAAAAACTATGCAACCTATTATAACTTGAAAAAAAAGTAATACATTAGGATTATTTAGAATTGTTGAAAAGTCATAACTGGTTGTATTTTTGTCATATGTAACACCTGTTTCTTCTTGAGATGACCCTGTCGGTTGACAGGATATATAAATACCTTCACCAATATTTCCTATGCTATTAGGACCACTCGAATTATAAAATAAACCTTTTTCGCCAGGAGTTGGAATTGGAAAAGGTTTTATTATTTTACCTAATGTAGCCAATGTATTGCTATTTAACGGTATTGCATCCAAATCATTAAATACAATCCAATCATTATTTCCTGAACTATAACTGTAAAATGGTTTGTTTGGAACTATTTTATCTAATGTAAATCCTGAAATATTTATATTTGTTGAATCGCCTTGTGCAGGTGCATTATTAGCTACATCTTGAATTATTTCTGTAATTAGATTAGATGCAGTAGATGACTCACTTGATAATTTTATTGGAACACATACTAATAAATTATTACCTCCTTTAACAGGAACATGTTCAATTATGATTTCTGCAGCTTCTAAAGAATTATTGAATAAATGAATAGACGGACACGTTATAATAATAGTAGATACTGTATATTTTTCATCATTATAAGAAACAGGCGGAACACTACTATTATCATAACTTAAACTAATAAAAACACCATTATTTTTAGCAGTTATTTTACTTTCTGGATATTTAAAATTATATGAACATTTTAAATCACATTTACCTTGAATATTTTGAACGGATATATTAATATTTGGCGGAATATCACTCATTAATATAACTATATAAATAAAAATATTAATTTATTTATATAGAAATGAAATTAACTAAAGGTAAAATATCAAAATTATATAGCAAAAAAAAACAAAGTTTGAAAAAAATTAAAAAAAATAAGAGAAAAACTGCAAGTAAAAATAAAACATTTAGAAAAAAAAGAAATATGAATTTAGCTAATAATTCTTTAAAAAAAATAAATTATAAAAAAACAAGAGGAGGTTCTGATGATAAAGATAATCAAATATCTGATGATAAAGATAATCAAATATCTGATGATACTATTCCTAAATCAACATCTACTGAAGCAGTTACTGAACAACCATTATCAACAAATGTTACTGAAACACAGCCAACAAATATTAATCAAGCAGGTATATCTGGAGAAAACGAGAATTTTACTGGTGATGATACTCAAAATTCTACAGAAGATATTCCAATAAATACAAATCCATCTGTAGAAACACCTGTTGATACCAATGTTGTAGCACCTGTAGAAGAAAATGTGGAAACACCTGTTGATACCAATGTTGCAGCACCTGTTGAAGAAAATGGGGAAACACCTGTTGATACCAATGTTGTAGTACCTGTTGAAGAAAATGGGGAAACACCTGTTGATACCAATGTTGTAGTGCCTGTTGAAGAAAATGTGGAAAAATCTGTTGATACCAATGTTGAAGCACCTGTTGAAGAAAATGGGGAAACACCTATTGATTCCAATGTAGAACCACCTGTAGAAGAAAATGGGGAAATACCTATTGATACCAATGTTGCAGCACCTGTTGAAGAAAATGGGGAAACACCTGTTGATACCAATGTTGCAGCACCTGTAGAAGAAAATGTAGAACCATCTGTTGAAGAAAATGGGGTAACACCTGTTGAAGAAAATAGTGAAACACCTGTAGAAGAAAATAGTGAAACACCTGTTGATACCAATGTAGAAACACCTGTAGAAGAAAGTGTTGAAACACCTGTCGCATCTTCTAATCAAAATATTACAACAGCATTAGACACCGTTGTTGATTACTTATCAAATAAAATTGCAGAAAAAGTTTCTCAAAATATTTCACAAAATAATTTGCAAACAGCAACTGACCAATCAGGTCAACAGAATGGGTTTGATTCAAATACAATGACAGCAAATACTTTCGCAAATTCAGTTGGTGGTAAAAAAAAAACCCGCAAATTTAGATTAACAAAGAAAAAAAAGACAAGACAACACCGAAAATAAACTTTATAAAAATGGTAAATATTTGATAGTATCGTTGTCATACATTTTAACCCTATAAGTTTCATTAGCACCTTCAATAAATACAATGTCTCCTGTATATAAACCGTCACAACCATATTCATTTGTGCAACTTTTTCCTTTACGTAATATAGGTAATTTTACATTATTATGTTGATTACTTGTAGTATAATAATTCCATTTATCGCGATTTGTAAATAAAGGTCTTCCCATTAAAGGCAAAATATTATCTTTTGTTTTACCATTTGTAGGAGTCAATATACCAAGTTGTCTATAATTTGTTTCTACTGCTCCAATATTAGTAGGCACGTTAATGGGAACAGTGCCAGGAGGAATTCCATTAAATCCAGGAATAAAATAACGTTCATCTCTTAACGGGGGAGCATAAGGGTTAATTAAAGGGTCATTAGTATAAGGCCAACTTGGAATTAAACCTCCAAACCAACCTCCCCATGAATTGTTCTCTCTTTGAGTATCTTTTATAACTATTTTTTCAGAAGGTTTATTGTTAACAATTATATTTTGCTTGTATATATTATTGTATATACTATTGTATATTAAATAAACAATAATCAAAACACAAATTATAATTAAAAATAAAGATACATTCTCTATACAAATTACACCAGGAGGGCATTTTTTCATATTATATTTATATAATATTAAAATATATTTATTAATTTGATTGATTAGTTGATTGTTTAGTTAATTTTTTAGCTATATCCATAATACCTCCAAGACCTTGACTTCCTTCTCCCATACCAGATAACATTTCTTGCGCTTGTTTCATCATTGGAGCCATGCCTTGAATAAGAGGTCCCATTGACTTCATCGATTCAGCTAATTGTAATTGCTGTTTCATTAAACCTTGTGTATCGTCTGTTAGTCTTTTGATACCATCACTTCCGAGGATTTTGTTCAATTCATCATACGCATCTTCCACCGTAGCAGCATAATCTATATCATACCCCTTCTTTTTAGCTCTTCCAACTTCAAATGATTCATCACTTTGTGCATTGCTACTACCTGAATTTTTTGTGGTTTGAGTAGGTTGTAGTGGTGTAATTGGTAAACCTTGTTTAGATTTTGCGTCTTGTTGATTTATCTTTTTTATGGTATCATTATACGTATCAGCCGGTTTAGTAGAACCATTTGAATTATTTTGTTTTGTTGGTGCTATTGTATCTGTAGAAGCAGTAGCAGTATTATTTTCTAACCCTTCTGTAAAATCACCGTTTAGCGATAACAAGTTAACTAAAATTAATGGAATACCTAAAACTATTATCATATTTTTACTAAAGTATCTTGTTAATACTGCAACTATAATAAAGAAAATAGCTGAATTTAAATTTCCCAAAACTATATATCCTAATACATTTAAAAGAGCAAGTATTGCAACAATATTTAAAACCCATTTATTTGTTAGAAATTTTGACAGTTCCGCTTTAAAATTCATTATATATATATAATAATTTAAAAAAAAAATGATATATTTAATAATATATTAGTTTTATTCATACAAATAAAATGCAAAATCATAATAATGATAGTTTTAGTGATGATGATGACTTTGAAAATTTTGATATATTTTATGAAGGTGGAGAAAATAGCTTAACACGTTTTAATATAGTTATATGCGAATTATATAACAATAAAATACATGGGGAGGCTGCTAATGATTCAAATGTTATATATCATTATTTAACCATTAATAGATATAAAAAGTTAGATATAGATGTAATAAATGATATGTGTCACTTTATAAATGCGGAATATATTTATCTTCCCAATCAACATCATAATATTTTTAGAAATTATATAAATATTATTAGAGATAATTATATTAAACCTCAAATTGCTGAATGTATATATTTACAAAATGGGGAATCGGTATGTATAATTAAAACATTTTGGATAAGAATAATACAAAGAGCTTGGAAAAGAATATTTAAAGAGAGAAAAAACATAATTGAAAAAAGAAAAACAGTCCATGCACTATATTACAGAGAAATAAATGGTAAATGGCCTTCTTATTGTAGAAACTATCCTTCAATTAACGGAATGTTATCCTTTTGAGGATTTTTGTTTTTATTTTTAAAATAATTATTATTATCCCACATTTTATATCCCAAATTTTTCTCTTGTTCTTTATCCAAATTTTGCCATATTAAAACAACAATATTAGGTGATAATAGTATTTTTCTTTGTTGAACAAAATTATAGGTATCTGATTTTTTATAATTTTTTATTTTTTTAAATTGCAAATGTTTTTGTATAAAGTTGAATTTTTCTTTAATATTTTCTAAAACTGTATTATAATTAAATAATAAATCTTCATAATTAATTAAAATATAATTTTTAACTTTATTAGGCATTACATTCATTAAAAAATCATTTTTTACCTTTCTTAATTCAAAAATATTTTTATATTTATTACCATTAGTATAATTTAAATCTTTTGTATTTAATTTATATTTATGTGTATAAAAATTATTGTTTTTTTTAAAAATATTATTGTCTAAAATAGATTTGCTTGTATCTAATTCATCTTCTACAGAATAAAATTCATTGAATAGAAAATTACGCAAGCTTTGCCTATTAATTTCAGGAATATGATGAAGTTCTCTCGAAAATGAATTAATCCAATATATTGGATTTCTTATTATACCAATAAATAATGTATCATCTGAATTATTGTAATTATTATAACAAAAAAAATGTTTATTTCCATATTTTTCTGTATATTGAATTGGAAAATTATTTATAATAGACTTTTCTAAAAAATTAGTTCCACTACATCTTTCGCCAAGTATTGCAAAATTAGTAATTGTCATACAATAATATAAAAATATATATTATTATTTTTATATTTAAGCGCTAATTTATTTTATTTATTTGTATAAGATTTTTTAAAACTGGTAAGCATACTATTTCTTTTTGATGAAGATTTATATTTAAAACCTCCTTTTTGTTTTTTATTTTTATTTTTTTTAGTTTTTGATTTTTTACCTCCAAATACTTTTTCATTTTTAAAATTAATATATTTATTAATAATTGTTGGTACTTCATTTGGATTAGTAACATTTCGCAAAGCATTCAATGCATCTTGATATCTTTGTCCTCTACCATCAGTTAATTTTGCTCTATCTCTTAATTTCTGCAAAAGATTTCCATATTGCATCTGAAAAGGAGGACCGTTAAGCTGTGGAACTGTTATTAGTGTGTCATTTGGAATACCAATTGAGGATGCTGAAGATGCATATCCAGTTGGAGGTCCAGATGAGGATGCTGTTGAAGCAGCTCCTTGAATAGCTGCATTTATTTCCATCAATGATTTTTCTACTTCAGCAAAAGCAGCATTTACATTTTGCATATTTTCTTGATTTACCGCTTCATTTGACAATCTATCTAAACTTTGTAATGCATTCATAATTGCTGTATTAGCGGCTTTTAATCTGTCTATTAAATTAGCGTTTTCAGCTTTTAAACCGTCCACTTGGTTTTGCAAATCTGTTGATGCTGTGACAGCTTGATTTTGTATTTCGGATATTGTCTCTGTATGAGTTTGTGTTTGTTGTTGAGCATTTTGTAAATCTGATTGTAATTGATTTATTTGTTGGTCCTTTGCTTCAATATTTATACTTAAAGCATCAATTTTTTTGTTATTTTCATCAACAATTTGAGCTATTTGTGCATTAAAAGTATCTGATTGTGTTTTTAAATCAGCAGCACTTTTAGCACCTATATCACCTGTATTTTTAAGTTCTTCTGATAAAGCATTCGCTCTTTCTTGTAAAGACTGATTATCTGCAGTTAATTTTTGTATTTGAGATTCCATAGTATTAATTTGTTGCTGTAAGTTTGCTACATCTTGTGTGCATTTTTGCTGTAATTGTTTTAATTGGTCTGCTAAATTATTTCTTTGTTGGGTTAATTCTTGAATTTGAGTTTGAAGAGCAGTAATTTGTGATTGTTTTTGCCCTATATCATTTGTATTCAAACTTACTTGTCCTTGTAATTGGTCAGCTAAAGACTTAAGTGTTTTAATTTTATCACTTAAAGACCTAACAGCTTGGTTTATTTGCCCCAATTTTGTAACTACAATACTTGTAAAATTTTTTCTATCTTGTATATTTTTATCTACAATATTATTTATTTGAACCAATTTATCTAAATTTTGTTGAAATTCTTGTAAAAAAATATTTGGTTGTGACATTATATATATTAACTATATTAAATTAGTATTATTTTGTGTTTTTTGTATTAAAGTAGAATTAACATAATCAGTGTCATTTATTAAAGAGTCCAAAGTGCTCTTAAGTTGTTTCATTTCTCTTAAAATTTTTTTTTGTTCTTCCTTGGCATCTTCTATATTGTGTCTTGTTAAACTACCTGATTTTGTTAAATCACTAATGTAATTTTCTAATAATTGCAATGCTCTAATTTGATTTTGTTTTTGTTCAGCTACATATCCATAATATTTTGAATAATCATTTTTTACCTCTTCTAAAAAACGGTTTTGTTTTGTAATAAATCTTAATTTTTTTTGTTTTTCAAGTAAAAAAATTCTTTTGGCATCAATTAAGTCTTGAATATGAATAAATTTTTCATCATTTTTTTCTAAAGGCGCTTTTATACGGTAAATAATAGGTTCCATTCTTAGAATAATAAACTATTATATTATTTAATAAAAAAATTTAAAATCTTTGTAATATATTATTTAGGATGTCAAAAACCCAAATAGAACCTTTACTCGCTCCTGATGATAAAAGATTTGTTATGTTTCCTATCAAATATGATGACATATGGCAAATGTATAAAAAACAAGTTGATTGTTTTTGGAGAGCTGAAGAAATCGATTTAACGAAAGATTTAGTTAATTGGGAAAGCTTAAATACTGATGAAAAATATTTTGTTTCAATGATTTTGGCTTTTTTTGCGGCAAGTGATGGTATAGTTCTTGAAAATTTAGCTACGCGTTTTATGCATGATGTCCAGGTTTCTGAAGCCAGAGCATTTTATGGGTTTCAGATTGCGATGGAAAATATTCATAGTCAAACATATTCTCTCTTAATTGAAACTTATATTAAAGACAATGATGAAAAACATAAACTCTTTAATGCTATTGAAAATTTTCCTTGTATTAAAAAAAAATCAGACTGGGCGCAAAAATGGATTCGCGATAATCGAAGCAGTTTCGCGACCAGATTAGTAGCATTTGCATGCGTAGAAGGTATTTTCTTTAGTGGAGCGTTCTGCAGTATTTATTGGTTAAAGAAAAGAGGGTTAATGCCTGGTTTAACATTCAGTAACGAATTGATATCACGTGATGAAGCACTTCATTGCGAATTTGCTATCCTTTTGTATAGTAAATTAGTGAAAAAAATAGACAAATCTCGCATCCATGAAATTATTAAAGAAGCGGTTGAAATTGAAACCGAATTTATTTGTCAAGCATTATCATGTAAACTTATTGGTATGAATTCCACATTAATGACTCAATATATTCAATTTGTTGCTGACAGATTATGCGTTCAACTTGGCTATAAAAAAATTTATAATGCTGTCAATCCTTTTGATTTCATGGAGCTAATCAGCTTGGAAGGTAAAACAAATTTCTTTGAACGGCGTTTGGGAGATTATGCGTTAGCAAATAAATCTAACATGGAAACAGCATTTGATATTACTGAAGATTTTTAAAAAATTTGATATGATAATATCTTATAAGACAATATAAGATATTATTTAAAGACAATTTATTATTAAATATATAATGCCAAAAATTCAATCGGATTATTCGGAAACTATTATTTATAAACTTTGTTGTAAAGACACTACAGTTAATCAAATATATGTAGGTCATACAACTAATATACATAAACGCAATCATAATCATAAATCTAATTGTTGTAATTCAAATTTAAAAAATTATAATTTATTTGTATATAATTTTATTAGAGAAAATGGTGGATGGGATAATTGGTCTATAATTCAAATAGAAGCTTACAATTGTAGTAATAAAAGAGAAGCTGAAATGAGAAAAAGATATTGGATAGAAACACTTAATGCTAAATTAAATTGTAATAATCCTATTACAACAAAAGAAGAAAAAGAAAAACAAAAGCAAGATTGGTATGAAGAAAATAAACAAGAAATATTAGAAAAAGCAAAAGAAAATTATGAAGAAAATAAAGAACAAAAATTAGAATATCAAAAACATTATGTGGAAGAAAATAAAGAAAAAATAACAGAATATCAACATGAATATAGAGAGAAAAATAAAACACAACTTTATGAACAAAAAAAAATATACAGAGCAGAACATAAAGAAGAAGCAGTTGAAAATAGTAAGGTTTGGAGAAAAGCTAATAAAGAAAAAATAACAGAACAAAAAAAACAAATTGTTGATTGTGAATGTGGTAATAACTATACATTTGGAAATAAACACAGACATCTTCAATCTAAAACTCATATTGATTACCAAAATCAACTTTGTGGTATTATAAAAGAACAAGAACCCAAAATATCTGAAGAAGAAAAATCAGAAATATTTAAACAAAAACAAAAGGAATATAGAGAGAAAAATTATGAAAAAATCAAAGATTCTAAAAAAGAATATAACGAATTACATAAAGAACATATTAAAGAACAAACGCAAAAGTATTATCAAGAACATAAAGAAGAAATTAAACAAAAAACTAAACATTATGCTGAAGAAAATAAAGAAACAGTTAAGGAATATAAAGATGAATGGTATCAAAAAAATAAAGAAAAAATTTTAGCAAAACAAAAAGAGACCTTTACGTGCAAGTGTGGTTCTGAAGTAAGATGTTCTGGTAAAGCAGAACATAACAGAAGTACCAAACATAAAAAATTTATTGAAACATAATATATTTACAAAATATATTATATTATTAGTTGTAAAATATTATTTTTTGCTTTTACTTTACAATATTTATAATTTTATTAATTAATAATGTAAATAGTTATTTTATGAACGAACGATTGTTTAAAAATATTAAGAATAAGACTTTGAAAAAGTGTTCGATAAATCCTTTGACTGGATATAATCGTGATGGATATTGTAGAACAGATTCTTTTGATAATGGAAGTCATTTAGTATGCGCCAAGATGGATGAACCATTCATGAAATATACTGCTTCAAAAGGAAATGATTTAAGTAGTGTTGTAAAACCAGGAGACCAATGGTGTATATGTCAAGACAGATATTATGAAGCATACGAAAATAATAAAGCTCCAAAAATAGTTTATGACTCTACATACAAATTTTTGAAACCTCATGTAAAAAAAGCTATTTTAGACGATTTGATGAAGAATAAAATTAAAAAACCAATAATCTACAAGAAAAATACAATTTATAAAAGAAAAACAAAGAAAATAAGACCAAAACGAAATAATATAAAGTAACAATTTCTTTTTCATATTAAAATAATCTATTTCTTTGCCTTTGGTTTAGTTTCTCTCTTTATCTTAGATTCAGCCTTTACTTTTGGTTCTGCTTTAACCTTAGTAACCTTTGGCTTTTCACCTAACAAATTTACTTCATCAATATTAATCTTTTCCCTTTTATTCTTATTCATGGTAGCAGTTCTACCAAGAAACTGTGGAAATTTGATTTGTGCTTTTTTAGTGCATCTGGATGTTGCACGAATTGTATTTAATGCAACATATGGTTCTAAATCAAAGTTAAATGAACTACTCAACATATCTACATCTCCAAGCGCATCAGCTGAATAAGCTATATTATTTAATCGCTTTATTTCATCTCTGGTTGTTAAGGTGCTATTTATATAATTTTCATGTATCATTAATATATTTATATCATCTGCCATCCAATAATATCTAATTTTTTCTTCTAAATCAGTATCTAATGATAGAAGTTTTCCAGCGATTTCAAATATATTAGAACTTTGAATATTTTTACTTGAATCACACTTTCTGATACCTAATTGTAATGTATTCAAAATAAAACGTATATCACCATTTGATTCTTCATACAGTTTATCAACACCTTTTTTACCTATCTTTATATTTTCTGTGGTAACAACTTTATAAATAAGTGGATATACTTCATCAAATTTTGGTTTCAATAATTTAATATCATAACAATAAGGTAATATTGATTTGATATTTTGACTATATCTGTCATCACAAATACAAATAATAGGAATTTCTGATTCTTTTATACATTCAAGCAAACAAGACATAAATCCGTAGTCGGCTCCACAATCAATATCGCTTACCACTAAACAATTTTCTTGGTCCCTGAAATTCTTTTTTGTTTTTAATAAAGGTTTTATAACTTTTGTAATATAATCTTTATTTCTCTCATCATCAATGGATAAATTTATAATATTGTAATCATGTTTATAAAGTATCAAGACAATCAATAATGATTTTCCTATTCCATTCAAACCTGATACAAGAGCGCACTTTGTTTTTTTATTTTTGGATTCCCATTCTAAAAGCCAATGTATAAATGGTAAAACAACTGCGGTATTTCCAATGAAATCTTCAATTTTTTTTGGTCGATACTTTGTAGTAAACATTTGTATTATATTTAAGAAACATTTATTATATATAAATTATTTCATTTTTATTTTATATTATAAAAATTTATTTATATATATTATGAGTAATAATTCCAGTTTACTTGATGAGACAAAACTTTTTCCATATTGTTACAAAATAAAAGAAGGTTGTCCACCTTGCGAAAAAAAAATAAGGCATTCTGGTAGTAAATGTATAAAAATATTGGCAAAATTAATGTCAGAAAGAGTATTTTATAATGAAGAACTTAAAAATGAATATAATGATGAGTTATTTAAATGTTTAATGAGATATGGTGATATTTATAAACAATTAAATATAGAATTATATGTAAATCCAAAGACTAAACTTGTTGTATTTCCTGATATGCAACGTATTCAATCAAATTTTAATTTATATTTGAAAAGTGTCAATACAAAAAACCCCACATTCGAAGAGAAAGATGAAATGGACACAAAATTAATGTTATACAATATTCTATTACATGAAAAATTAAAAGAAAAATATGATGAATTTTATTATTCTTATGGTTTTTCCGATTTAGACTCCCTTCAACCAAAAGAATATGGTATAGCAAGAATATTAGGTAGTGAAAAGGAAACATCAGGAGGAAAAAAAAATAAAAACAAAACAAACAAAAAAAAATCAAAACAAAAAATTACAAAGAAAAAAAAATACGGAGCAAAAAAAACAAAACGTTCAAATAAAAATTTAAATAAATAAATGTAAAATATATTATGTTGACATGCAATTTAATGGGAGGTTTAGGTAATCAAATATTTCAAATATTTGCTACAATTTCTTATTCAATAAAAAGTAAAAATCCTTTTAAGTTTTTAAATGTTGAAGTTCTTGGAGGTGGTCATATAACTGTTAGAAATACATATTGGAAAACATTTTTTTATCAATTAAAACCGTTTTTAATTGAAACATTACCACAATTAAATGTCATAAGAGAAAAAGATTTTACGTATAATGAATTAGATATTAATGAATTATCAGATAATGAATGTATGATATATGGATATTTTCAAAGTTATAAATATTTTGAAAATCATTTTCAGACAATCTGTAAATTAATAAATTTAGAACTTATGAAAAATAACTTATTAGATAAAATTAATTTATCTAAAACATTCTTTAATAACACTGTAAGTATTCATTTTAGATTGGGTGATTATAAAAAATTACAGGATTTTCATCCAATATTATCATGTAAATACTATGAAAAAAGTTTAGAATATATAGAATTAAAAATGACTACACAAAAATTTGTTATATTGTATTTTTGTGAAGATGAAGACCATGAAGAAGTATTATTAATAGTAAACAAACTGTCTGATAAATTTCAAAATTATACTTTTATAAGATGCGATAACAAATTAGAAGATTGGGAGCAACTTTTACTAATGAGTTGTTGTGAGCATAATATAATTGCAAACAGTTCTTTTAGTTGGTGGGGCGCTTATTTCAATACGAATGCTAATAAATTAGTTTGTTATCCGGACACGTGGTTTGGTCAATCATCTAATCTTGACACAAAAGATTTATGCCCTTCTGAATGGTTTAAAATAGATATTTAATATATTTTACTATTTATCTAATATCTTATTTAATTCTTCCATACTACAATTACTAAATTCATATAAAATAGTATTATCTATAGGTTTTTTAAACGTTTCGTGCAGTCTTTTATTATCATAATTTGGAAAATATACAAGTTCAACAGTTTCTGAAAAAAAAGCAGCCATCCATGACAATGTTGAACATGAACAACATAATATTTTGGCATTTTTCATAATATGATAATCTTGTATTACATCATTAGACTCTACAACAATATTGTATTTTTTTGTAAAAAATTCAATATATTTTTCTTCTAATTTTGTTTTAATCTTATTTACAACAAAACATATTTTATCATTTTTATGATTATCGAGTAATTTAATTAAACTATTTGGATTCATAACAAAACCATAAGTTATAAAATCTTCTAAACGCAAATGAAAAACTATATCATACTTATTAAATGGTTTATCGGTTGTAATAATTTGTTCTACTTTATATGATGTAACAATATGGTTATAACATGTAATATTATTTTTATTTCCATCTGTTATTAATAAATCATTTGGGTTACTTTTTATATGTTTAATTAATTCATTTTTATATGCTGTCAATATATCATCATGTTGAAAATATCCTATAAATAAATATTTATTTAATTTTATTGGCTTAATATTATTATATAATAAATTATTTTTCCACTTTAAATAAAATATATCATCTATTATAATTATGTTTGGGTCACCATAATTTATATCATAAACTCTATTACCACCATAATTTAACAAAAATATTGTGCTTGCTAAATATCTAAATATTGCATTTCCTAATCTCCCCTGTGGCATATCACATATCTGAATACTATTCATTATATAAAAATAATATTTAATTTGTAATAATGTTACGAATAACAATTAAATATTATTTTTTATATAGAAAGCATCTCCCCATTTACAATTAGTCCAACAAGTTTCAACTCTTTTAAAACCAAACTTTTTGAGGTATTCGTCTATTTCTGTTACAACATTACAGTCTTTATAAACATAATCAGAATTTACTTCGGTATATATATAATCTATTTTATGTAAATATTCTTCCATACTTTTTAAGGCTCTTAATTCAACGCCTTGAATATCTAAATTAATAAAATTATAATCAATATCATATTTGCAAATTATATCTTTTAATAATTTAGTCTCTACCTCATGTGTGTAGATATATACTACATCTGGGTGATATGATGAATGTAAACCAAAATCAAGAATAGATGATGATTGTCCGTTATTTGATACATTAAACTTTACATTTTCTATTTTATCTGAAATTACAGCATGTTCAATAATGACATTTTTAAATTTTTGTTTACAAAAATCTACTTTATTTAACATACCTTCTATCCATAAAATTTTATCACGACTTATATATCTTTCATAATCATTTATTTCTTCACATTCATGTGCGCCTACGTGTAAAATACCTTTGAAGACTATATTATATTTCTTTATTAATTCATGTATTGAAATTAACATTTTTTATAATAAAATACATATTTTAGTTTTAAATAACAATTTAGTTTAAATATTATAAATAATATTTTTAAATATAGTATAAATGCTTACACCCAAAATTTCTTTATGTATACCCACTATGAATAGGTTTGATTCGTTTTTAGAAAAATATTTATTATTTTATGTTGATTTTTTAAATAAAAATATAATAGATGAATTAGTTATTTGTGATGAAAATGGAAATGATTATGAAAAAATTTTTAGTAAATACAAAAACTTTTTTACAAATAATTCTAATTTTAAAATTTATAAAAATGATAATATTTTAGGAGTATTTAAAAATAAATTAAAAGTTTGTTCGTTAGCTTCTAATAATTATATTGCACTTATTGATTCTGATAATTTTTGTAACGAAAATTATTTCATAACAGCAAAAAAATATATTCAGAATAATGAAGATAAATTTTCAAATAATATTATATTATCGCCTTCATTTGCAAGACCAAACTTTAATTATAAAAGTTTTGATAACTCAATAGTGACAAAATATGATTTAAAAGAATATTATTATAAAGATAATTTTCAGATTTTATTAAATACAGGTAATTATATATTAAATAAAAATATTGTTAATAACATTCATTTTGATAATTCAGTTATGTTTCAAATTACTGCTTGTGATGTGTTATTTTTTAATTTATTAGCATTACAACAATTTGAAGATTTACAAATACATGTAGTAAAGGATTTAGAATATGAACATGTTGTACATAGTGGAAGTATTTATACAAATACAATTAAAAATTGTGAAAGCTATATAAATTATTTTATTATACCTGAATATAAAAAGTTAATAAATTAATACGTATAAGTTATAAAATTATATTATTATTTCTGATATATGAATCTTGACAATTTTAGTGGTGTTAAGTATAGACTTGCAGATAATTGGTTTTCTAATATAGATATTAATGATTATAAAGATAAACCAATAAATTATTTAGAAATTGGAACATTTTATGGAGCAAATCTTTTATCAGTTGCTAATTCTTATGGGCAACACAATGACAGTAAGTTATATTGTATAGACCCTTGGGAAGATTATAATGATTATTCAGAATATAAAAATGAACAATCAAATATTTATGAATCATTTATAAATAATGTTGAAAAATCAGGAGTAAAAAATAAAATTATAATTAATCGTGGTTATTCAAATATTGAGATATCTAAATTTCAGGATAATTTTTTTGATATTATTTATATAGATGGAAACCACGAACCTGAATATGTTCTTGAAGACGCTGTTTTAAGTTTTAGAAAATTAAAAGAAAATGGTATAATGGTTTTTGATGATTATGGTTGGGGAGGTCCTGACTTAACAACAAGAGGTATTGATGGTTTTTTATCTGGGTATCACAAAAAAATAACTTTTTTGGATGAAAAAAATACTCAAGTATTTATAAAAAAAAATACTAAAAATGTGTAAATGCAAATTATATTTCACAAATTAATTATTATTTTTTACAAATTTATAAATTAGATAACCAGGCTGTAATGAATTTGGTTTAGTTAAAAAATCTAATTTTAAATTATTTCTTAATGCAAATTCATCTACTGCTCTTTTTGTTCCTGGATGACACGAATTATAATCATCACCTAATAACCAACCACCATTTTTTAGTTTACTCCACCAAAATGGTAAATCTTTACTTACGGCTTCATAACTATGGTCTCCATCAATAAAAATAGCATCAATTGATTCATCTGGAATTTGCTCATTCGTTACAGATAAACTTGGAGTTCTAAACCATGTGTATCTATTTTCATAATCGTTTAAATGAAGTTTAATATTTTTTACAAGTTTTTCAAAACCTCCATAATTTATTACATCAGTAGCAAACGCATCATTTGGATAATAACACATAGGGTCTATTAGATAAAGTTTTTCAACATTTGTATTATCTAATATTTCTTTGGCATGTAAACCATAGCCTATTCCAACTTCTACACATGTCTTAAAATTATTTTCTTTTATTACATTTGAGAAAACACCATAATAATATCCAGCCCAACCACCTTCTGAACCGTTAATACCACCACATTTCCATATTTCAATCAAATTTCTATAAAAGTCATCATAATGTTTTTCAATACTCATTTATAATAATTTATAATAATAAATATTTAAATATATTTATTATTATAATATTTATAATTATGTTAAATAGTAATTTATTCAATTGTCCAAATAAAGATAAATATCCTCCATTTAAAAATGGTTTATACCTGGAAGAATATTTTTATGAAAAATATTTAAAATTACAACCTAATTTAAAAAAAAAATATATTCCAGTTAAATGGACTAATTTTCAAATTGAAGGATTTTTTGTAAATAAAAAACAAGAAATGCAAAATTTATTGAATCAATGGATTGATAATAATCCTTCTGAAAATGGTTATTTTACAGTTGTTCAATATGATGATGGTGTTTTATTAAATTTACCTGCAAAAACAATTGTTTATGGAGCTTGTTCTGGTAATATTCCCATTCCATTAATTTATCAAGATATAAATAATACTCTTGTGTCTTATCCAAAAAAGAAATTTAATGACAAACAAATTTTGTGTTCTTTTATTGGTAATATAACAAGCAATAGCACATTACCAAATGTCAGACAAGTAATGTTTGATATATTAAATAATAACTCTAAATTTAAACTTATAAATTCTGGAGGATGGTCTCCTTCTGTTAATAAAAATTTACAAGATTTATTCATTATTACTACAATAGATTCAAAATTTGCTTTAGCTCCAAGAGGTTATGGTAGAAGTTCGTTTCGTTTTTTTGAGTGTTTTCAACTTGGAACTATACCAATTTATTTATGGAATGATATTGAATGGCTTCCTTTTAAAGATGAAATTGATTATAATAAACTTTGTATTTCAATAAATATTTCACAAATTAATAAACTTGAATCAATACTTGAATCAATAACAGAAGAAAAATATAATAGCATGTTTGTTTATTATGAAGAAATTAAACATTTATTCAATATTGAAGGAATGACAAATAAAATAATTCAAGAAAATACTAATTAAAAAATATGATTTTATTATTTTTTATAATTTAATATTATGAAAGTATTTGATGGTTGTTGTTGTAGATTAGGAAATGCTATATTTAGATATATGGCAAGTTCATTATTTTGTATAATTTATCAAGCTAATAGAACTTATAATGAAAACGATTGCAAAACAATAATGACTGAAGATTTTTATAGACATTGGAGCAATAAAATTTTAAATTCAAATATCATTATAAAAATAAATCCTAATTTGAATTTTAAGTTTAATGGCTTTTATCAAACCGATATTTATAAATTATATAGAAATAAAATATTAGAGTGGTTTTTAAATAACCAAAATGATACGATAAATTGTCAAGATAATCCAAGCATTAAATATAGAATTGGTGATTTGATAAAAGAAATTAATGAAGAGAAAAAATATAATGTTGTTGTTCATATAAGATTAGAAGATTATGTTACGTATGATGGAAAACTGATAATCCATCCTCAATCAATAAGTAAAATATTAGATGAAATACCAGATGTTTCTTTTTGTTTTGTTTGTAACAAAATTAATACTGAATTTGAAAAAAAATATATTGATTATTTTAAAAATAAATATAATATTATTCTTGAACAGAATGATGTAATTACAGACTTTAAAATAATGTCGAATGCTAAAATTTTAATATGTAGTAATTCTACATTATGTTGGACAGCTGGATTTTTATCAAACACTATTCAAAAAGTATATTTTCCAAAAAACAAATTTACTGGATGGCCTTATCAAACATTTTCAACTATTATTCACAATACTACGTACTATGATAATTTATTATGTGATGAAAAAGAAGTTACATTATTTTTAGATAGTCAATAAATTTATTTAATTAAATGTTTGTATTAAAATAATATTTAAATACAAACATAATACATTTATTAAATATGCAAAACCAAGACTTCATTTTGCTTATTATGAATTGCAAAAAATATACTAAAAAGGCCCTATTCCAAAAAAAAACTTGGCTTAAATCTATTCCTACTTACTTAAAATATTACCATGTAATCGGTGATGAAAATTTGGATTCTGAATATAAGTTTGACGATGAAACGAATACATTATGGGTTAAAACACCAGACGATTACAATTCTTTACCTAAAAAAGTGATAACCTCATACAATGCGGTGTATAGTGTATTCCAATTCAAATATATTTTTAAAACAGATGATGACCAGATATTAGTTAAGCCCAAATTTTTTGACACACTGTATAATTTATTGAATAGTATTATCCCTTCTCCTCATTACGGAGGTTATATTGTAGATGTTAAACAACCATATTTGTCTCAATATAACAGAATACATTCTGAATTACCATCTAATCTTCCTTTATATATAACTAAATATTGTAGTGGAAGATTTTACTTTCTCTCTAAAAGCGCCGTTTCTAATTTAATTAACAAGAGAGAAAATATAATAAAGGAATATCTTGAAGATTATGCAATTGGTTTTAATCTTGATTCACAATTTAAAACCAATATGTTAAGTCTAACTACTAACCTTTTTTTTACCGATATAGAATTAAGTGATTTTCCAACATTAGTTAAAGAAGGAAAAATATAAATTATGTATTATTAATAATCTCTTTCATTGAATTTGACAAAATTTGACGTTTTTTTATCATACCAATATTTCTTAAATGAATTTTATCTAAATCTAACATAACCATATTATAATTTGTTATACGTTTTTCTATATTACTATAATCAGGGCGTTGTGTAACAGTAAGTGGAATTAATAAAAACCAATTATCAACCAATTGTAATTTTGTCCAATATTGGTCAATTGCATAATCATTTGTATTATTTAAATTTAATGTTAAATTATGAATACCTTCTTCGAAATTTTTTATCAAATTATCATAATAATGTTGTTTTACTAAATATCCTGTAGTTGTTTGACATTTTTGTATTTTAACACAATAATCATTTACTTTTGTATAAGGAGCCATATTATTTCCAGCAAGTAAAAGAACATCAAATGATATTTCACTTGATAAAAAATTATTTAAGCTATTAATAAATACTTCTGGATTTATAAATGTTATATCATCTTCCATTATAACAATATGGTCTAATTTATTGTCTCGAGCATACTTTAATAAAGTTAAATGACTAATACTACATCCAATAGCACCTGATTTATTTTTTACAGCATTAAACCTATTTGCTTGTAGACCGAGTTTTTTCATTTCTTCTTCAAATCTTGATTTTCTATCCGGTCTTGTATCAAGATTAATATAAAATATATTTTTAATATCTTCTATATTTTTCATTATAAAATATAGAATATTTATTTTTATATTATTTTACATAATATTTTATGAATTTATCATATTATTTATTAAGTTTAATCTTATTTCATTCCAATATCCACTTCCACCATTACCTCCATTATGAGTAATTTGTTTATCATGTAATCTATAATATAAATATGCTTCTGGTAAATTATATATTAATTCATAACGTTTTAACATACGGAGCTCGAGGTCAAAATCTTCTGTCATTTTTGATTTTTCTGTATCATAATTTCCACATTCTAAAATAGCTGATTTACGATAACATAATGTTGGATGATTTACAAACCAATGTGATTTTTTATCTTTATAATCACTCCATTTTATTGTAGGATGCTCTGTTGTAAAAACTATATTATCAATATTATCTCTAAATCCATGAATTTGACAACCGCATATCATAAGATGAGGATTCATTACCATTAATTCTAATTGTTTTTCTATTCTATTATTTATCATAATATCATCACTATCCATTTTAATAATTATTTCATTATTACACAAATTAACACCTTTATTTAAAGAATAACCAATACCTTTATTTGTTTCATTTTCATCATATATAACGGTAGTAAACCGTGAGGTTTTTATAAAATTAGCCAAAAGTTTTTGAAGAAGTGTAGTGTGTAGTTTATCAGAACCATCATTTATCCATACTAATTCCATATTAAAAAATCCTGTTTGAATTTTTATTGAATTAAGACAATCTTTTATATATTCGGCACGAGTATTAAAGCTGGAAACTAATATACTGACACTTTTTTCTTTAGGAGGATTCATAAATTGTTTAGGTAATTCAATATCATTCATTACATCATAATTATTCTTTGTTGAACCCCATTCCTGATAAGCATAAACTTTACGATGACCTGTATACTCAATACCTAAATAATGTATGGGCAAAAAGTAATAACTTGGAAAAATATGAAGACAATTAAACTTACCGTTGTTATATATTCTTGTTAATAAACCTGGACCAACAGTTTGCCATGCATACATTCCAGATTTATTTTGACTAACATCATTTTTTAAAATCCATTCTATTGCACGTTCTACAAGTAAATGCTCTTTTGGAAAACCCATAGTTCCTGTAGCAATTAATCCGTGTCTTACTTCTTCTTGTTCCCATCCTGCAAAACATTTTTTATTTAATAATTCATCATCTATAGGTTCAATACAAATAGAATCGGCATCCAAAAAGACACCTCCATATTTAAATAAAATTTCCCATCTCATTATATCCGCTTTACCATTAATTTCTTCTATATCGTCTATTTTTTCTTGACATTTAAAAACAAACCCTCTTTTAAGTATTTCATCTTCATTCCAAAGTATATATTCAAATTCTGGATTTTTTTCCTTCCATGTATTCATTAAATTTATTGGAGCAGGTTTAGAACCTATCCATAATTGATGAATTATTTTAGGTATTGACATATTAATTATTTCAAATAATTATATTTAATATTATTAAAAATTTAAATATATAATTATAATTAAATTTATAATGTTTTTCAACCAAATAAATGTTATTTATATTAATTTAGAGAGAAGAATAGACCGAAAATTAAGTGTTATTAATGAATTAAAAAAAATAGGAGTTGAAAACGCTTTTTGTTTTAAGGCTATTGAATTAAAAAATGGCGCATTAGGATGTAGTATGAGCCATCTTAAGTGTATTGAAATGGCAAAACAAAACAATTATGATTATGTATTAGTTTGTGAAGACGATATTGAATTTCTCGACCCTGATTTATTTTTGAAACAAATACAAGAATTTTTAAATTCTTCCATTCAATGGGATGTTGCTTTAATAGCAGGTAATAACATGGTACCTTATATTCCGACAAATAATAATTGTATTAAAATTCTTAATTGTCAAACTACAACTGGTTATATTGTTAAAAAAGATTATTACGATAAACTAATTACTAATTATAAAGCAGGCATACAAAAATTAATTAAAGACTCAACTAATAATTTATACAAAATTGATAAATACTGGTTTTCATTACAACGCGAAGATAATTGGTATTTAATAATTCCATTATCAGTTGTCCAAAAAGAAGACTATAGTGATATAGAACAAAAAGTTACTAATTTTAAAAATTATATGTTAGACTATAATAAGGCATACAAAAAATGAATTTAATTTATTAATTAAAAATATATGATTTATTTATGGAAAAGAAATTATATATTTCTAATAAAATTAAAAATATATCTATGGATGATGTCGAGAGAGAAATGATACAACTTATTAATATTGGAAAAAATGCTGATAATATGTCTCCAAGGTGCAGAATAGGAAATAATATAGTTGATTTTTTTACTTTTACTCAAAGACTCGAAACAAAAGGAAAATATGATACAAATTATTTTGAATTTGTAAATAATATAGAAGAATTTAAGAAAAAAAAATTTATTCAAACAATGTTAACTTATTATAAAGATGTTAAAAATAAAAATAAAAAAAAAAATGAATATATTGTTTTAAAAGAAGTTTACAATATTTGTATAAGTGCTATTAATATTATGAGACCACTAAATTGTATGGAAATATATTCAAAATACAATGCAAAAAGAGTGTTAAATTTTTGTGCTGGTTGGGGTGGCTCTACAGTTGCCGCTGCTGCTTTAAATTTGGAGGCTTATTACGGTATTGAAATTAATACCGAATTGAAGCAGCCTTATGAAAATATGGTTTCATATCTTAAAAAAAAATCTTCAACTAAAATGGATATTTTTATATGTGATGCTATTACATTTGATTATACAAAAATAACGTATGATACCGTTTTTACATCTCCACCCTATTACTTTATTGAAAAGTATTCTAATAATCTTAAATATAATTCAAAGCATGATATGGAAGAATATTTTTACAAACCTTTATTTACTAAAACATATAATGGTCTTCAAATTGGAGGACATTATATTATAAACGTATGCAACGAAGTGTATGAAAAAGTATTAAAAAATATATTAGGTAAAGCACATGAAATTTTTCCTCTAAAAAAATCTAAAAGACAAAATAATTATACAGAAATGGTATATGTATGGGTTAAAAATATATAAAAATTTTTTGTATTATTTTTATTATTTTCTAATCTTTCTACTTTTTTTTATTTTTTTATTTTTTTTTACTTTTTTACTCTTTTTTCCATTTTTTTGCTTTCTATTTTTTTTTGTATTTTTTGATTTTCTTCCACCCAGCCAATTAGCGGTAGTGTCTTCAAAAGTTATTCTTTTTTGATTCAATAAATTTTTTTCACCTCTTAATTTAAATATTAAATCTGTAGCTGTAATTCCAATTTTAATATCACTTTGAACTTCTTTTATTAATTTTAAATTGCTTACTAAATTTTCGGTTGTATCTGGATTAGGTAATGAAAAAACTAAAACATTTTTTAACCCTTTTAAATTTTGTAATCCTGCTGAACTTAATAATGAATCTGTCATAACATTTACTGATTTGCTTTTTAAACCTGTCACAATATCTTTTCTAAATTTATCTAATGGATTTTGTTTTTCTATATATGTGCTTTTAGCTGTTTTTACAATTTTTTCGTAGTATGGAACTGCTAAATTAAATAAATTATCAAATGTATCTAATACTCTATAAACATCTCCTGAACTTAAACCAAGTTCATACATATGATTTACAATTTTTGTAGATGCATAATTTGCTCTATTTTCAGTTAAAGGAGTAAATCCTATCATCAACGATAATCCTCTTATTGCATTTACTTGTGATGCTTTTTTTAATCCAGTAATCAATGTATTTGAAGTAGTTAATCCTTTATTTCCTTCTATTTGTCTTTCTTGTGGTGTAATTCCATATTCCTCTGCAAGTCTATCTAGAGCCCAATTAATAGTTAATACTTCTGAAGTTCTAAAAATTTTACCTATTTCATATTTAGTTTTATCATACCAATCATTAATATTTGAATCAGAACCTTCTATAAGCTTTCTTGATATATCAACTCTTGTAGGTGTTGGATTTAAAATATTTCCATAAGATAATATCCATAAAGATAATAAAAAAGTTAATACAGTAATTAACTTAAATTGTAATGAAATTCCACCAGATTGATTATCTTCTAATTCAGTGATTGTTGGAGAACTAAATTTATTAAATAAATCATTAATAGATATAAAAAAATTTAAAAAATCTATTTCATTTGAATTGTCTAAATTTATTTTATAAATATTTATTAAAGTATTGCATATTTTTTTTACATTTAACCAATTAACATAAAAATTAAATAATAAATCATCATCTGATGATAATAAAATAACATAATAAAACAAAGTTATTTCATTTGGTTTAATAGCGTAATTAGAATATTCTTCGCTTTCAGCTATTTTTAAATTTTCTAATAATTTTTCTATTTCATTTTTAATAAATTCTCTTAATTCGCTCACATTAAGAATAAATTGTGTATTTTTTGAAATATTATCTAAAATTTTTATTGATAAATTAGTTGCTTGATTTATAATATCATTTTGTTCTTTTTCGTTTAAATTTTGCAATTCTGTATTATCTTTAATTAAATCAGATATTACATTTCCTATAGTTATTGTATAGATTGTTGGAGTTAATCTATCTTTAATTAATATCGAAGAATTATCCGTATTTGACATTATATATATTTATTTTTTATTTTAAATTTTATTTTAAATTTTATTTTAAATTTTTATTTTAAATTTTTATTTTACACCTTTTTACATTTCAAACGCCGATTGTAAATCAACTAATAAAGAATATGCTAAACATAAACCGTGTCCAAACGCTTCGCTAGTATCATTCAACAATAATTCCAATTTTTCAGTAGACATATGGCATACATTATTTTCGTCGCAATCCTTTCCATATTCTCCTTTTTTATTTTTTGCTGGAACATCCATTTCACATATCATTATATTTTCACCCTTCTTTAATTTGTTTAATAATTTT
>Ga0315284_10000069_pt1 | contig 139009 bp, 136 predicted proteins | sample YL17G09_16_MG_FD_203696 | JGI IMG/M metagenome (GOLD analysis project Ga0315284, IMG submission 203696) | Sediment microbial communities from Yellowstone Lake, YNP, Wyoming, USA - YL17G09_16 | ecosystem: Environmental > Aquatic > Freshwater > Lake > Sediment | place: USA: Wyoming | collected... | reverse complement strand
AGGCGGTATGTCCGCGTGTTCGCGGCCTCATCGTCAGCTGTCTTTCGAGCTGCATCTTCCTCAAGGCAGATTGTCTGGATTCCAATGGGCTTGTTCCCGACTACAATGAGTCCTCCACTTGCGACCACACAAGTGCGCTGGAAACCAGTAGTGTTGCTTCCATCTATAACAATCTTCCTCATTGGATGTATCTCATGGACTGGCGTTGACTTGAGGAGGTTTGCCATGGTTAGACAGACATCAACGGCCTCGGCATTGAGGTCGTGAGGAGGCTCCTCGTCAGCCTCAACAAGACAAGTTGTGTCATTGTAATACTCGTAATAGAATCTCTTCTGCTTCTGGAACTCAAAAAGCGCAGCGGGATCGACTGCGCCCATCTCGCTCTGTGCAGGCCTCAGCCGTCGCATGAAACGGCCGCGGGGTTCATCCTCTCGGACTACAGGAGGACAATGGCAGAAGAGTTTCCTTGTGGAGTCGACTTGCTGGTGCAGCTCAAGGCCAACCTTGAGCCCGATTGCCTTGTAGCGATCAGAGGACCCCATTTCAACCGACCTCCGTGCGGCCGTGACCCGCTTCAATCTCGGTCCTCGTCCCAATCTCACCAACAAGGTTCTGGGCGATTGCAGTCCTCACTTCGTCGACGCTCTTCTTGTTTGCAAGCAACCACATCAGTTTCACAAGGGCGGTTTCTGGCAACATGTCTTCACAGGGGATCACGCCCATCTGCAACATCTCGACACCAGGCCGATACACATTCATGTTCACACGTCCCCAGATGCACTGGCTTGTCATGACGATTACAACGCCGGCATCTATCGCTCTCTTCATAGCAGGATGGATTCGCTCTGGCGCATGACCAAGACCAGTTCCTTCCATCACGACTCCTCTGTATCCCGCGTCTGTCAGGCTATCGATGATCCCTGTGCTGATTCCAGGATAGGTCTTCACGAGTGCCACCGTCTGGTCAAAGAGAGGTTTCAAGCGGAGGCTCCTATTGCGGTCGCGTCGACGAATCGGAGCTGATATCTCGGTGATTCCCTTGGTATCGATTTTGAACAGTGGGCTGCAATTGACTGACTGGAAGGCGTCACGTCGGCTCGTATGACACTTGCGTACGCGGGTCCCCCTGTGGGCGTAGATGAAGCTGTCATCAGATTCTCCATGCATCGCCACCATGACTTCGGCCGCATCGGCTCTACACGCAAGCTCTGTTGCCCCTATGAGGTTCATTGCGGCGTCAGAAGATGGTCTGTCTGATGATCTCTGGGACCCGACAAGTACAACTGGAATAGGCAGTTCCTGAAGGGCAAATGACAAGGCGGCAGAGGTCAGAGCGAGTGTGTCCGTTCCGTGAGGCACAACAACCCCATCAGCGCCGTGCTTGATTTCTAGAGCTATGGCCCGTGCAATCCTTGTCCAGTCCTCGGGCTGGATGTTCTCGGACAGGACGCTCATGATGACTCTTGCCCTGACGTTTGCATGATCCTTCAGTTCTGGTACTGCGTCATACAGATCCTTTGCGCTAAGCGCAGGGTTGACAGCTCCAGTATGATAGTCCACCTTGCTTGCAATGGTGCCACCAGTACTTAGCACAGCCACACTGGGCAGACCCGGCTTCTCGCTGACAGAAACCTCCGAAATAGGCCGCTTTCGTGAACTTGCGGTCTGCACCAGCCGGACAGTCGTTCCCGACTCAATGCGTATGCCAGCATTGTACCCATTGTCCATCTTGATGACGACATGGTCAGGGTCAGTCCCAATCTGTGCACGCGGCATGAGTACTCCTGAGTACTCGTAGTCCTTGAGAGAGACTGCAATCCTGTCGCCTATCTTAACATGTGCGGCCGAGAGTTTGCTGAGGACGAGGCCACTATATCCGGACTCTTCCAGACCCAATGCTACCTCACCTTCAATCTTGGGACCAGACGGCTCGTGGTCGTCATAAAGCTTCGCTCTTGTGGTTTCTGCGACCGAACAAGACCGTTCATATTGACAACGGAAACACACGACTAGAGGATGCCCGAGAAGATTAGGACTCCAAAGGCTATGAAGACAAGACTTGTGACCTTTCGTATCAGGCCAATCGGAACGGCCCTTGCTACTCGGCCTCCGGCAGCCGCACCCATGGCGTTGACAATGAAGAAACCAATAATAGCACCTGAGAATACAAACACAGGGAGAGCGGACCGTGCGGCGAGTGCAAGACACGCAATCTGAGTCTTGTCGCCGAGTTCTGAGAGAAAGACAAGCGAAAACATGCTCAAGAAGGTGCCAGCATTGCTGCAGTCGGTGGCACCCTCCGATTCGCGTCTGATGAGTGTGTAAAAGCCCATGGCCAGAAACATAGCACCGGAGAGGTGTGCTATCAAGTCGGTGGGAAGTTCGTCTGCCATCAAGACTCCAATGACCACTGCTATGACAGTAGAACTCGCCAGCGCTAGCATTGTGGCGAGAAGCACTACAGATGGACGCTTGTACTGTGCGCTCATGCACATTGTAGCAAGCATCGTCTTGTCGCCCAGTTCTGCCAAGAACACGATGCCTGCAGAATATAATAGCGTTTCTAATGGCAAGCCTGTCTGCTCCATGCGTGCATGGCAGAGGAACGCGTTTTCCGGAGATACGGAACTTAAGGATGTCGTTGTAGATGTTTTTCTTGTAAGGTCCGGCTTATCTCGTTTCTTTTGATGATCTCGCGGAACATGTGAGCGCTCTCGCGGGGCTTGCGCGAGAGAGTCGAATAGTCCACTGCAATCAGTCCAAAGTGACTACTGAACCCCTCAGCCCATTCGAAGTTGTCAGTCAGACTCCAGACCAAGTAACCTTGTATGTCCACTCCGTCTTGGATTGCCTGATGGACCTGCTGAAGATGCATCAAGATGTATCTGCAACGAAGTGAGTCGTCGAGAGCACCAATGCCATTCTCCGTCATGAACAAGGGCTTCTTCCATCGGTCCCAATAGGACTTGATCACATGATAGTAGCCTGCAGGATACACCTCCCAATCTAGTCCCTCACATCGCTCTAGACTGGGATCCTTTGGCGGCATCTGTCCTGCCATGAAGTCAAGTTCCGACGAAACACGTATGCGACTGTAGTAGTTCACACCGATGAAGTCTGCACTGTTCTCAAGCGGCTCATAATGGCCGCCGTCGCCTGCAGGCTCTGGGACTGTCGCTGTCATGACACCCTTCAGCCACATCTGGTTGTACAGCTCGTCTAGGTAGCGAGCCAGTTCAACATCAGCATCGTTATTGGGATTATAGGGCTGAAAGTATGAAACACTCAACACAGGACCGATTTGAGGTTGCCGCATGCCCAAGTCGTCATAGACATCACGAATACCAGTTGCAGCCTGTCCATGAGTCATCAGCAGATGTTTCGCTGCAGTGAGAGCTTTGCCATAGTCCTTTATCTCTGGAGGAAAACCTCCGAACAGATACCCTGAAGCTACAACCACCATGGGCTCGTTTATGATGTTCCATGTCACGTTGTAATCGGATAATGCAGCAGCAATCTTGCGGCAGTAAGGAGCAAACATCTCCGGACTCTCGGGGTTCAGCCAAGCTCTGGCATCGCGAAACCATATTGGGTTTGTGAAGTGATGGAGAGTCACCATCGGTCGGATTCCACGATCTACCAGTGCCTTCACTACTGACCGGTAGTGTTCAATCTCACGCTCATTCCATTCTCCACGCTTTGGCTCGATTCGGCTCCATTCGACTGAGAGGCGATGAACTTGATGACCCAGTTGTCTTGCGAGGTCGAAGTCCTCCTCATACCGGTTGTAGTGATCGCAGGCCACACTTGAATTGGCACCATCCTTGATCTTCCCTGGTGTTTTCTCCCACTCAGACCAATCGTTGTTGTTGCCGCCCTCCGTCTGGTGGGCTGACGCTGCGCTGCCCCAGAGAAAGCCCTTAGGAAATCTGAGAGTCTTGTACTGCAACGGTCTCACGGGTTGTGACCAAGGCATAACGAAATGATAACTCTATCCCGACATCATTTGTGGAGAGAGTGTGGTGCGGGAGACGGGACACTCACACGCTCAGAAATTGATACGTGTTTTGAACCCGTGAATCCCTACGAAAGCAGATCTTAAGCCTGCCGCCTTTGACCAGACTTGGCAACTCCCGCATGGGTTGCACATTATTGGTGACCCCTTGGTTTCACCGTAGGGCTCTCCGCGGGTATCGCATGGTCACGAAGCGTTCTTCAACCTTTGGCCTGTTGATTCTGCGGATTCCCCTAGGAGAACCACCCGTTGCACTCGGACTAGCTTGTGAATGCCATTTAGAGCTGTCTTCTGACACACTTCAAATCAGTGACTTATGAGTATCCAACTCGGCTTTCACGACCGCAAGGTATGCCTTCTGCGGGAGTTTCAGGTGCGTCCAGCTTCTGTGTAATGAGCGCATCCAGAATCAGTTTCGAAAACTGCATGCTGTGTGGATGGTGGGGCGGACGAGACTTGAACTCGTGACCTACTCGGTGTAAGCGAGTCATCATGGCCGATCTAGACCACCCCATAGAGGAGTGGTTGTCTAGACTACCGCCCCTATGCGTGAGCCTATCTGTGGATAATAAAAGAGTTGCTCAGAGGCGGACTGCGGCTAAATGGAATTCCTGCAGTGATTCGTCAAGGACTATTGCTTGCACATCAGTGTAGCCCAACGCAGACACACCTCCGGTCAGAGCCGACACGATATCGAGTTTCGCTCTGGACTTGAATGCCGCGACCAGTCTGCCATTATGCTTCAACAGTCGAGAGAAGCGTTCGATTAAAGCTAGAGTCCCTTCCGGATCGGTTGTCACATCCACAAGCATCACGTCCAGTTCTTCCTCACTGCAGATACTGAGAGGATCCATGTTGAAAGCGTCTGCAATGAGGATGGAGATGCTAGGCCAAGTCTTAGATAGCTCTGTGAGCGGCTCCAGAAACCTGTTGGAGACCTCGATGCCCTTTGCTACTGCACCCCTTTCAGCTAGGTACCGGAGGAACCCCCCAGCAGAGCTTCCGATATCGAGAACTAGGTCCCCTGCGGACACGAAACGGCCGCCCAAGAGGGTGTCAAGCCGCTTGAGCTTGTCATAACCGACCGGAGCATCTGAGGACTCCATAGAAACAGCTATCGACTCGGTACCAGTCACTTGAGTCGATGACTTGGCGACACGGCCATCAACTGTCACCATACCGTCACGGATAGCCCGCTTTGCAGCCTGTCGCGAGTGGAATCTGCCTGTTTCCACTAGCCAGACATCAAGTCGAGGCATGGTCTTCTCCTCGAATGTTGTTGGGCACAAACAAGTGAATAGGGACTCCCCTCAGCCGAGGACCAATAGCTGCTACGATACCTGATGCGTGTGTTGACCTCTTGCACATCAGAGAATACTCGAATGGACCCAGTTGCTCGACTGCAAAGATGTCCTCAAGGTGCCGCGTCTTGGACAGAGCGTGCTCCAGCATCTCTTTCGTGACACCCAATACAATGAGCCGTTCGTGGTCATCGGACGTCCAGCTGGTGATTCTTTTCAAAAAAAACTCAGTGAATTGTGCCTCGATTGTTGGCTTACCTGCATCCACCTTCGTCACTCTGATCTCCACAGGGAGATCGTTCACTAGGACGAGTTTGCTGGCGATAGCTCTCACAGACTTGTCGTGCATCTCGAACTGTTCGCGGACATGATACAATGGGACCAATGCATCTATCGCTTGTGGGACGCAAATACCGATATCGACATACAGCCCAAAGCCGACTTTGCCAATGTCGACAAGCCATCCGCGCGATACGACTCCGGGACTCAAATCTTGGAGTTTCGGTGCAATACCCCATTGCTTGGCAAGAGCGTTTGCAGCAAACTCTTCGTCCTCTCCTTCCAAGCTCACGGAAAGACGTCCAGCTGAATCTGTCCGTAGGCTCACAATCTTGGCATCGAGGCCTGTGATGAAGCTGGATATACTGGTCTTGACTGTCCGCAGCAGCAGCTGTCTGTAGGTACCATATGTGTGAACTGACAGAGCTAGGTGTTTCAATGATATTCCTCATGGACTGTTGTGCAAAAGACTAGTGTATAGAGCGCCAAACATCGAATTGTGCAGGAATTGTCAGGACTCTGTGGAGGCTATGTGGATGTGGTTGCCTCCAAGTCGGCCTTCAACTCTTCAACGCGTTTTCGAAGGAAGCTGATCGCACCGGCGTTATCAACATACTCGAGTTGTTGATTGCAGACTGGGCAGCGGAAGGATAGGTTCATTGCCTCTTCAAAGGGGACTGGAGAAGAGTCGCGGTTCACGCATGTATATAGGTCATTGTTTGTTTCATGCTCCAGTCTCTGCTCGAGTAGGTTCAGCACCAGTCGCTTCTTCCGGTTGACAAGCGCTTGGGCCTTTTTCGGATCTATGCGCCAGTAATACAAAAACCACCCGGTGTTGGTGTCACGGATTCTTCGATATGACGCAAGGTGATTATCGTGCAGCTTGTATAGTATCCTACGTACAACGTTTAGCTTCAGGCCTGTTTTTGTGGCGATTTCTTCGTCTGTGGTTTCCTCAGTGTTCACAAGGACTGTAGCCACATCCACGCCCTCTTTGCCTGCAATCTCTTCGACTACAAGACGAAACAGGTCATGATTTATCGAGTGTGCCATTGAAGCAATCACCTAGGTGTGCAGTAGCTGGCTAATCGGCTGGAGGTACGTGATGTTCAAAAGACCCTTGAACGGAGTTTCTATAGGCTATTATACGCTTAGATACTATATATCAGCTTCGCTTGCGCCCGTTACGCTAAGTTCTGTTCGCTTTTCTCCGCTTGACCTTGACGACATCCCCCAAGGTAGCACTCCCATCGGGACGGTCGTGGTCAAACGAGGTGGGTGCCGGGCCGATTGGCTCCAAGAGCGAGATGCCGAGCTCTCTCTCAAGACCTCTGATTGTCTTCTCTACAGGCTTGAGCCTGCCAGCTTCGATTCCCTGCAGAGTGGAAATCCTCTCGCCAACTTTCTGAGCGAGTTGCTCCTGACTGACCTTGGCCTTCTGCCTTGCATCCCTTATGACCCGGGCGTAGTCTTCAATAAGTATCATCTCATCGAGTGTCACAGCTCTCTTCGGGTGGGGCTTTGGCTTGACGAATGTCTGAACCCGGCGGGGCGGTGGACGGATTTGGGGTGATTCCTGTTGTGGGGCACCAGTCCACGAGGTATGTCGAGGTGTCGATGATAGTGGTTTCTTGCCTGCGGTCACTGACTTGTCGCCGAACCTTTCAGCACACTGAGGACAGAGAATCATCGATGCTCCTTCTATGATCATGCTCCGGCCTTTTCCCTTCATGCTTCTGCCACAGAGCTCGCAGCTCGACATGGTAAGTGCCTCTGTTGTGAGTAAAGACGGGTATGCGTTGATAAACATTGCCGACTAGATATGTCGTTTGAAATCGGACTGAACATTGCTACACGCCAGTTCGCTACGACTGGCATAAGACTGCTTACTGCGAATTCAGTAATCCGTTTCGCGGTCAGCCTAACGCTTAAAACTGTAGTTGTTCACCTGAGCCTGAGGTGGCATTGAGTGCCAGGGACTGCAGAGGCCAAGAAGGACGAGAACGTTGATGACAGCAGCTATGCGCAGACCTACACGAAGCACCTAGAACGACGCTTGCGTGCACTAGAAACTGAGAAACAGATACTTCAGGCCGAACGCAGTCGACTTGAGAAGGAAACCCAGACCCTCAGAACAGAGCTTGAGAAGCTGAGACAATCCCCTTTGATAACTGCCACCGTACTTGAAATGCTGGATGATGGCAGAGCCGTTGTCAAGAGCTCGACAGGTCCAAACTTCGTCGTGCATGTGGCGTCTTCGCTTCCCAAAGAGAAGCTCCAGCCAGGCATTCGTGTCGCACTCAATCAACGATCTTTTGCGGTGACTGAAGAACTGCCGCCGCCAAGAGACCCCATGATTAGGGCTATGGAAATAGAGGAGAAACCCACTGTCAGTTACGTTGAGATAGGCGGGTTGAAAGACCAGCTGAGAGAGATAAGGGAAACCGTTGAGCTTCCTCTCCTGAAACCCGATTTGTTCAAACAGGTGGGCATAGAGCCGCCTCGGGGAGTACTACTAACGGGGCCGCCCGGTACAGGTAAGACACTCTGCGCGAGAGCAGTCGCGCGAGAAACCAAAGCGGCGTTCATCCGTGTCATTGGCTCGGAACTGGTTCAGAAGTTTATTGGAGAGGGAGCACGGCTTGTTCGTGAGATTTTCTTGCTTGCAAAAGAGCGAGCACCATCAATAGTATTTGTGGACGAGCTGGATGCAGTCGGCTCGCACAGGCTTGATGTTGCCACGTCGGGTGATAGAGAAGTGCAGCGAACTCTCATGCAGCTTCTTAGTGAACTAGATGGTTTTGACAGCCGCGGACAGGTGGCAGTCCTAGGAGCTACAAACCGTCCCGACATTCTTGACCCTGCACTATTGAGGCCGGGCCGCTTTGATAGAATCATCGAGTTCCCATTTCCTGATGACAATGGCAGACTTGAGATATTCAAGATACACACGAAGGGAATGAACCTCACTCCAAACATCGATTTAGGTCAGCTGGTCTATTCGACACAGGGGAAGACAGGGGCAGACATCAAGGCAATCTGTACAGAGGCCGGGATGTTTGCCATCCGTGATGACAGGGTGTGTGTCACACAAGATGACCTCCGTCGTGCAGTAGCCAAGCTACAAGGAAGGGCAGGCGGCGACAGGGTCCCGAGTGACATCTATTCTTAGTTTCAGAAAGCTCCCGTGACGGATATGCAGTACAGGGACTACTTGAGGACCAGACTCAAGGGATTGATCCCCGATAAGGCCGCACTCCCTGACGGTTTCCATCTCGTAGGACATGTTGCCCTATTACACCTCGATAGCAGCCTGTTAGACTACGCCTATCTCATAGGCAGTGCGACTCTAGGTTACGATGGGAGAATAAAGTCGGTCGCTATCAGATCAGGGCCGACAGAGGGGGTGCTCCGGATACCGGCCTATGCTCTTGTAGCAGGCGAACCGAATACCGTCACAACACACGTTGAAGGCGGAGTAAAGTACAGGCTCGATCCCCTTGTCGTAACATTCTCTGGAGGGAATCGACATGAGCGAATCCGGTTGCGGTCTGTCGTAAGTCCCGGTGAGATTGTCGTTGATATGTTCGCATGTGTAGGACAGTTTGCACTGCCGATTGCGACAGGGAAGAGCTCACAGGTCTTCGCTATTGAGATCAACCCTGTTGCCTATGGATACCTACTCGAAAACATCAGACTGAATAGAGTAGAGAACAAAGTTGTCGCTCTACTGGGCGATTGCAGAGAGGTACATCCATCCAGGGTAGCAGACAGGGTTGTAATGGGCTATCTTCACAAAACGCTGCTTTATCTCCCTGCGGCACTTGAAACACTGTCAGCGAAGGGCGGCATCATTCACATGCACATCGCTGCTCCGACGAGTGAGACCGCATCCATCGAAAGCAGAATCAGCTCTGAAGCACGTCACAGCGGATTCATGACACAGACTGTTGTCCGTCGGATTAAGGCCTATTCACCGGGTGTCAATCACATGGTGTTTGACATCAGGGCGACACCTGATTGATCATACTCCGTGTCGAGCGCAATCATTTTATTCGAAACCGGACATGAACACGGCGCAGCTCTCTGTAGGCGGCTTGGTGTCGCGTCGGAAGTCACCGAAGGTAGATTGCATGGGATTCAGAGGCCTATCACCCAAACAGATATCGCGAATGATGAAGAAGATGGGAATTGAACAGGAGGATTTGACCGGAGTCAAGGAAGTGATAATTCGCTTTGCTGACAAGGAGTGGTTCATTCCCGATGCCCATGTATCGATGATTAAGCAGCCAGGCGCCGAGTCGTATCAAGTATCAGGAACTAGGAAAGAACGCGCACTGACATCTGATAGTGGGACTAAAGACGCTGTGAAGACGACACAGAGGAAGACTGTTGAGATACCGATCCAAGATGCTGCACTTGTTGCTAGTCAGACTGGTGTGACTGTCGATGTGGCAATGAGCGTGTTGAAGGAAACAGACGGCGACCTTGCTGCTGCGATACTGAAACTACGCCGCGGCTAAGATTCCTGTAGTATTTGTAATACAATGACAACTCGCCGACCGAGGGTCCAGTACCGGCCTTACTTCTTCAGTCGCTCCTTGACCATCTTGATGCGGTAGAAGTCCTCGCGTTCTCGTTCCTCTAAGGCTAGCTTAACGAAGCGTGCAGTGGCATCAAGCCGAGGTATCACAACGGTTTCCAATGCTGACACCCGCCGCTTGGTCCTTTCAATCTCCAGAGCCAATCGTTTGACAGTGGACTCTATCTCAGCCAGTCGGACTATGGTCCCGAGGGCCTCTCTGAACTTAGAACTCATAACATCGAGTTTAGCACTCGAGTCTGGTAGTGAGTAGGCCAGCTCGGGGTTTTCTTGCTCGACTGAAAGCACCGGGACACGGACACCCATCATGGACCTTGTGGAGATCGTCAGTTCAGCACGTGCTCCGCTCGCGTACGCGAACTCCACTACCCGTGAGGGCCCCATCATCATTTTGGCTTGGGTTAGAGCAGAGAATGCTTCGTTCAGAGTTGTGTCGACCTTCTCCCGAGCCTCTTTGATTTCTGATATGGCATTGAAGAATTCCATGATCAGCGAGTCGCGCTTTTCTCTCAGGAGCTTGTGACCACGCTCTGCAAGAGTCATCCTGTTCTTGAGAGCTAATAGCTCCATGCGCGTGGTCTTCGTTCCTGGCAGGATCTTGCTCGTCCTCGTTCACCTCCATGTACAGGTGACAGCCGGAGTGGATCGACTCGAATCCTGTTCCCGTCCTGTCAAAGTCCTCCTGCTCCTTCATGCCACAGCAAACGTGATAGCACTGATGATTACCCCAGTGAGACAAAGGAAAAGCCACTTCATGAGGTAGCTGCCAGCAGCTTTTGGATTATCGTCGATTTGGCCAGTCACAGCCAGTGTGGACATGGAGATGAACAGGAATGCAAATGGCAGTGCAATTGCCTTGTTAGTGAGTGGAAAACCCCTGATCATAATGATTCCGACAAGACCTGCGAATATCAGAAAAGAGAGTATCATCAGCGAGTCCAGCACATGTCGCATTCGCTCTATGTCCATTTTCTCTTTCTCCTGGAACTGGCAGATGATTCGACCCCGAGGTCGAGCTCTTGAACCTCTCTGTTCCGTTGAAAAAGATTATGGCTGGTCGACCTGTAGACTATCGAGAACCGTACGAATAGGACGGAGGCATTTGTGTGTTGGTCGATTCATGCAGATACTGGACGTGCCAGTCGTTAGTTGGTCAACCACAAGTCGCATTCCAATCCACTTGCGATAAGACCCAAGCATACTGCCTGTTCCAAGAGTCACAAATCACCTGTCAGTACCGTTCATTGTAGGTTGGACGAAGTTGGACACAGGAGTCTTTGTCCTCCCAGAAACGGCACTGGGGTCGTACTCCTTGGGGCTGGAATGTGCCGAGTCAGCCTCAAAGAGATGTCTGGTTCGAGCTATTCAAGCCCCTACTTGAAAATGCCCAAGATTGTCCCACTTCTACGCAGCTGTTGCATACCCCGTGTTTCATTGAGCATTTCACAGGAAACAGTCTACCACACAACTTATATCGACGTGGCGTTTTCGGTGATTGTATTACAACCAGTACCTGTGATACTGTCGCTTCCAGCACCGAGGTATAGAGCATGACGATTGCCATTCATGAGAGCGCGCTGATACGTCACTTCAACACCAGGAAGGAAACGTTGCGAGCTTGGGAAGAGAAGATTGGATGCCGGTTCTCGCCGTTCAGAGGGTTCAAGATGCCTGACTCACGCCTGTATATCGAGCATCCTGATTTCTTGGATAGCATAGTCGACCTTGTCTTGACTAATGAGCGCCATATCTTCATTCGAGGACCTGTCGGTTCGGGGAAAAGCACACTCATGCTCTTGGCCCTGAGAGACCTGCCAACCCTCATGGACCAACGAGGAAACAGGTTTGTTGCGGGCTACGTAGGAATGACGGGGCTGTATGAGAAACAAATGGCAGCTGCAATTGCAGACTCCTTGAGGGTGAAGTATAGGAGGTCATGGGAAACGAGCCAGATTATAGATGCGATCTCTGTCGAGAGTGTGCGCAGATACATCGAGGAGAAATGTCGCACTGCGCTCTTCATAGAGGATGTTGCAGACAATCAAGAAGCGGCTTTTCACAAGATACGGTATCTTGCCGACCTTCCTACAGAGGAGATGAAGGATAGCTATGGGACGGCATTGGATGAGCCGATTGTGACACTCATTATGAGTGGCACCATGGAGTACTGGAATGCTATGCTGAACTACCTTCCTCAGATAGCTGACAGGACCGAACCCTTGGATGTCCCGCCTCTTGATGACGCGAAAGCGAAGGAGTTCATAGCCCGTAGAGTTGCATATGCCCAAGGCAAGATTGACACCTTTGACAAGGACAACATTGACGCCTACCCCTTTACGGACGAGGCAGTGCGATGCATCAACGGAGCGGCGAAGGGCAACCCCAGGGACATACGGATGTTGTCGCGAGGATGTGAACAGGTGGCAGCTGAGGACTTCAGAAGAACAGGTGATCCGACGGTCACCCAAAAGATTGCGGAGCTAGTAGCCGACGCATATGCTGTGATCCTCAAGGAGGTGCACTAGTTGAGCGTACTTGGGAAGTACAGAAGAGAGGCTGACAGGGAAGAGGACGAGAAACCTGAACCGACTTCTAAGGGTCGAGAGAGCCAGAGAGGTAGTGTGGACAGAGAAAGAGAGGAAACGCCCAGACAAACGGAAACTGTACCAAACAGAGACCGAAAGAGCCCGATAGTTTCCTTCTCCATACCCACCGACTTGAGAGCTTGCCTACAAGCAATAAGGAAGAATAGGGCAATCAATCTCAGCATGTGGGTAGAGAAGCAGCTTCGGGAGGCGATACTTGAGGAATTCCCCAGCATAGCAGAGAAGTACCTTGAATCATGACTTCGATGGATACAGCACCCTCCAGTCCATCGATACGTTAAGCAGTCGAACCTCGGTTTCGTTTCACCTTGTATTGTGTGTGGCACGTTCCGGCGGCAGACTGCAGGAATCACTGTGCATCTGAGCATACTCTACTGCTCGACTGATGCACATGATGGCCAGTGCAGGATCATCATAACAGGGAATATGGTTTTCTTCGAGCAACTCCTTGCCCGGTCGACCCACATCGCCGGCAAGCCACACTCCAACAACAGGCTTCTTTGTCCGAGATGCCCTGACTCCCTCTAATGTCCCTTCGGCATGTTCGATTTCTGTCATTCCTGCGAATGTGGGAACAGCACAAATCACAAGCAGCACGTCTACACTTCGGTTTCGGAGCGCGAGCTCCACTGCAATCTGGTACTCCCTCCTTCCTCCAGTGGCAACCACATCGATTGGGTTCTCGACTGAGGCGAGGGGGGATAGGACTTCCCGCAGTTCCCTACGAGTATTGCTATCGAGTAAGGACAGTGTGAGGTTCTGATCGGAGGCAACATCTGCTGCCAGGACACCTGCACCTCCTGTATTACTAATTATACAAATATTACGACCTGTCGGAAGTGGTTGATAATCAAAGAACTTGCATATCTCAAGGAGCGTATCGAGAGTGGGAGCAGTCACACAGCCCGCCTGTTGAATCATTCCAGTGAAGACCCCCGTAGATCCTGCAAGAGAACCCGTATGTGACTTGACAGCCTTGCCGCCTTGTTCACTACGACCCCCTTTCAGAATCACGACAGGTTTCTTCTCGGCGGCCTTGCGTAATGACTCGAACACTGCACGGCCGTTACTGATGCCTTCCATGTACATGGCAATGACCGATGTACTGGAGTCCTCGCCTAGGTAGTCCAGAGTTTCCGTGAAGCCAACATCCGCCGCATTTCCGATGCTCACAAACTTGTTGAGCCCGATTCTCTTGGCGCGGGTGATGTAGATGCAGACTCCACCAAGTGCTCCACTTTGAGAAACAAGAGATATGCGTCCACACTCGGGCATGACAGTGAATGTGCCATTGAACAGACGGCTGTTTGATACTCCGACACAGTTGGGGCCGAGAAACCTGACACCTGCATCTTTGGCCGCCTTTACAAGAGTCTCCTCTATCTGCGCTCCTTCTGTGCCGGTTTCACTGAAACCTCCAGAGAATATGACTGCGTTCCGTGCTCCGGCTTTTCGGATTTCATCCATCAGCCTTGGGCAGTGTTTGGCTTCTATGGCTACTAGTACCAAGTCGATAGGCTCTGGCAGATCTGCCAAGCTCCTGTATGTCATCATGCCTGCAACACTGCCACCGCTTCGTGTCACTGGATATACTCTAACCTTTGAAGCCAGGAGATTCATGAAAATTGAGTTGCCGAGCTTTCTCGGGTCTGATGATGCACCAACAAGAGCAATCTTGCGAGGATTGAAGAAAAGGTCCATGACACCTGTTGGTTTCCCCTCAGTGACAACCATGTCCGGTTCCAGATAGGAACTCGATTTATGTCTAACTAGAAACACTGTCATACTATTATTAGTCGTAATACCGACTCATTGGATCCTTCGGCATTTTCTGATAGACTCGTTTCAGTCTGTTTCGGTTTGGACGCCCTGAACGCAGGGTGATGTGTATCATGTACCTTGCTTCGGGACTTTTCTTCACTATGTTCTCTAGAGCCGACAGTGAGGTGTCCAGTATCTCTTTCGTTCTCGTGTTGCACACTATGTCGATGAGTACAGAAACCGCAGATTCGTGGTAGAAGCCGCTCAGAGCAACAACTGCCGGTGTCACTACACGGGCATCATCCATGTTGGCTAGCTTCCCAAGTATGGCAACAGACTCCTGCGTCCTGATTGCGACATGGCTGTTGATGCAATAGACTAAGTTGCGGTATTCCTCACTTGACTCTATGGTTTCGTACGCTGCAATGTGACTGTCAAGCAGTGCGTTCAGCGTCAATACGGCATGTCTGCTGCCAAGGGACCGAAGAACCTCCTGATCTTGGTCGATGATTGATGCTAGAAGAAGATTGTACATGTGATTCGATGGTTTGGCGTATTCTTGGGGTCTTAGTGGCCTAGAGTCATCGTACCAGTCAGGCTGCGTGCCGAGCATTCTCTGTATTACGGGCAATACACTATCCTCGCTCAGAGAGAGTTGCTTGCCCTTGACACCCAGTTCAGCCAGAGCTCTGCGGCCGATTTCTGTCGACCACAGGGATGCGATGTCTATGGTGTCGCCACATATGACAGGTTTCATTCTTTTCAGCTCATTGTCCTTCAGCGTTTCGAATGCCGATTGCATCTCTGGCCTACAATCGCTGATGACCATTGATTGGTCGAAGAAGAAAGATTCACTTGAGGTGATTTGTTCGACAGCAAGCTGGCAGACGCGTTCGGAAAAACGCAACGAAGCTGCAACCATCGATGCTTCGCCTTCTAGGTCGCTGAGTAGGGCTCCAGTATCAATGTTGACAGGTTCGAGTCCAGTGCATGAAAAGAAACCGAATACCATTTCTCGATACTTCAGGGGTTCGAGCCGAGTACGACAACCGCCCGGGCTGACTGGAAGCGAATAGTCCATCTCGGCCGCCCGTTTCAGGTGTTGTAGTGCGGCAGGCCAACCAAGTTCGCGTTCCATTGCAGCAGTGAGATCGAGCAGGTCTCTACTTCTTCTCTCAGCTATTGCGTCAACGAACTCCTGCAGCAGTGCTCGATCCTCGGCCGCTCTAGCACGCTCGGCGCTTGCCTTGAGAATCCAGCTGTGATCATCGTGCTGTGTCAAGTCAATCACTGCATAGCCCAGGTTCGTATTCGTAATCGACAGCGAGTGGATAAGACTTTGTCCTGTGCCTTTCGTAGGTCGACAAGGGCGGCGGAAACACTGGCCGATATTGTCACAAGTGTGTACACTATCACATGAACAGTGACATGTTGTCTTGAATCCTGAAACAAGCCATTCAACCTGAGAAACTATGCGTTCTAGGATTAGAACTATGTATTCCTGCGTAATTGCCTATAGTGAGTGTGTCGTGCTAGTAACGATCCGTTACGGTACTCTTTCACAGGGCTCGCTTGGGCGTCCGTCAGAGGAATCTCTATCTCCTCAAACAAGCATACCTCTAAGAGCGTCCGATGTCGGCATGGGCGAGTCCGTACAATCAGCGTCCACTGAATTCCAGTGCTGTCGCTGATGACACGACACACTCAAGTTTTTCCGCATGGCGAAGTCCGAAAGTGACTCGAATCTACTGTAATACCTGTATCACCAGAGTACAAGTCGCTGTTTGACCGCTAGCTGCTCCAATTCTGGTCTTCTCTGACACGAGAGAGCACTGACTTCAGAGAGAGCGGAGATGATACCTCTTCCAAAGCAGACAAGACTGTTCGCTCAGCCGCTTTGTAGCTCTCAGCATCTTCGCTGGTCAGATGTGCTCTCCCTGCCAGCACATCACGTACTTTTCTGTAGTCGCCGATCTTCGCAGCTATCTCTTCAAAGGGCCTGAAGACTGTGAATTCGAATAGTCCCAGATATCCCAAGAGCAACATAGTGTACAGACACTTGGTTACATTCGCTCGTGCCTGTTGAAGAGTCCTGTTGAAAGCCCCTCGTGACACTCCAGTCGACTGGTTTTGGCCCCTAGAACGGAGGGATGCCTTCTCCTCGTAAGGTATGTGCGTCCCAAGGTTGTCTTCTACAACTAGGTCAATCAGGAGAGTTTCGAGCTGGGAGTCTGTGAGATTCGACCCCTTGAGCAAGACTTTCAGTATGGGCTCTTTCAATACCTGTTTTGCGCCAGACGATGCTCTTTTTGCAGTCTTTGCGCTCCTGTCGGCTTCAGTTTGATCAGGATTCATGGAACTGAACTCCTTTTCTGAGAATAGGACCAAACGGCCCCAGGGTCCAATTGGATGTCTACGATGTCTTTGAAGACATGTGACAATCAACAGACCAAGCGGATACAAATCCGTATACGGCATCGGTACTTGTATGCCCTTGACATAAATGCTTCTAGCCTACCAGCAGTGTGGAACCGTTCTTTGTTGGTTGGGCGAGATCGGGCACAAGAGTCTTTGCACGCTTAGAAGAAGCACTATGATTACATACCTAGAGGATAATCTCTCTCGGGCTAACCTCTTAGAGGAGTCTGGTCAGGAGGTACTCAAGTCAATACTGAACTGTGTCGAAGGCAGTCCAAACTGTACGCGGCTGGGACGCCCGCTTCCGACCACAATCCGACATAGAGTCTGAATGGAGCACGATGGTGTATTCCAGCTGGGATCTCACGGCGGTGGATGGATTCAGCAGTGATATCGCTTCGGTGGACTTCATCTTCCACTGAGTGTCCACTCCGAACCTGGCGGTATCGGCACAAATCCGAGGATCAGATTTCCTCGAATCTCGTCAAACTTGAAGACACCGAGTAGATGGTTTCCAGATGTGGTGTCCCATTCCACCCACCCTCGAGTCAGGTAGTATTGGAACACATTTCTGCACTGCTTTCGTACTAATGAGAAAAGCTGTCGATAGCGTCTTCGTTGCGAAGGGCGGATGCCCCACCTACTGAGGATGAAACGATTGGCAAGACCATTGCTTGAAACAAGCACTGGCTTTCTTCCCTTCGGCTGAGTAACGATGATTTTCTGAAGGGCCTCGCGGAGACACTCTGGAACTGCGGCTAGGATGGACGGAGTCGGGTTGGGGTCTCTAAACAGTGAATGATTATGCTCAGTGGACGTGCACACTTCGGGTCATCAATCAGTATGATGCGCCTCTTATGAGCGCCTATATTCTCGATGGCATGACTTGAGTTTCGTCTAGACTACTCACTGCAGGTTGGGCAGAGTTGGGTAGAGTGGACTCTGTCGTTCCAGAAAGGACGGTGGGGCTGTATTCCTTGAAGTCAGTCCGTGTCGGGTTAATCTGAAAGAGGAGTCCAGTCAGGAGCCATCTGAGCCCGTATTAGAAGGAGCCCAAGACTGTCCAAACCATGGACGGCTGTCAGATACCTCATTTTTGTTTCGTGATACTGGTAATGTTAGTAATACAGAAGAGTGAGTGTCGGTTCCAAGCTATCTGTTTGCAGATTTGACACTTCACTGACTTAATATCGACTGGTGTATCCTCCGGCGACAGGACTCTGAAACTTGAAACGAAGAGCAGACATTCATGTCACGGGCGTCGTTCAAGGAGTAGGATTTCGGCCCTTTGTGTATCGCCTTGCCACCAGCATGGGCTTGGTCGGCTATGTGCTGAACCTCGGGACTTCGGGGGTTCGGATTGTCGCAGAGGGCGAAGGAAACCATATCGAACACCTGGTCAGTGAGATAAAGTCGCACCCGCCATCAGTTTCTAGAATTGATTCAATACAGATCGATTGGGCAGAACCAAGGGACGATTTTCCAGACTTCTCAATCGAAAAGTCATCAACAACAAGAACGGACTTTTCAGCCCTTGAGATCCCTCCTGACATCGCCGTGTGCAGTGAATGTGTCAAAGACTTGATGAACCCGGACTCACGCTGGTATATGTATCCATTCACATCGTGTTCTGCCTGTGGACCTAGGTTCTCTACAATAGTAAACCTCCCATATGACAGGCCCAATACGACAATGAACGACTTCCCTCTTTGCACCAAATGCCGCGCCGAATACTCAGAGCCCTTGGACCGTCGATATCATGCACAGACCACCGCATGCCAATCATGCGGACCCGCATATCGTCTGGCAAATTCACGTGGCAAGGATGAAGGAGGAAGCAACCCAATAGCTGCTGCCTCAGATTTGATTGCGAGAGGAGCAATAATCGCAGTCCAAGGAATCTCTGGAACGCATCTTGTGACAAGGACTACTGATCCAGAGCCCATGCTGGAGTTGAGAAGAAGAAAGAGAAGGTCACAAAGGCCGTTTGCAATAATGGTGAGAAACCTTCGAACTCTGTCAGCTCTCTTTGCTGTTTCTGACCAGGAGATTGAACTTCTCTCGTCTTGGCGCAAGCCCGTGGTGTTGGTGGGAAAACCAGCAGAGCAGTCACTTGTGAATCCGGCCTCTGGAACGACCGTATTAGACGTAATACCAGCGAAGGCTCTTGAAGCGATCTCGCCAGGTTTGGACACAGTAGGGGTGATGTTGCCTTACTCACCGATACACCATCTTCTCTTCCATTATCTAGACGAACCAGCACTTGTCATGACAAGCGCGAATCCAACAGGTCTGCCCATGTACATTGATCCGGATACAATCATTTCAGAACTCGGGGACGTTGCTGATGGGTTCTTAGTTCACAATAGAAGGATTCACCAGAGAGCAGATGACTCCGTGGTCAAGTTCGTCGGAAATTCTGCGGTGTTTATCCGGAGAGGACGGGGGTATGTGCCAGAGCCACTTGAGTTGGATAGTCACTTGAGCACGACTCGGGTTGTGGCTTTAGGTCCCGAAGAGAAGACCACCGGAGCAGTCCTGAAATCTGACAAAATCTACATGACTCAACATATAGGAGACACTGACAGGGCAGAGAACGTTCAGTTCCTTTGGGACGCTTTGAAACACCTGATGCACTTAGCCGGAGTAGCCAGACCAGACACTGTTGCCTGCGACCTCCACCCCGAGTTCCTAAGTACAGATTTTGGCAAGGGGATAGCAGCCGAATACGAAGTGCCGCTCATCCAAGTTCAACATCACCATGCTCATATGGCATCGCTGGTCGTCGACCGTCGAGTGCCTATTGATACTCCTATCACTTGTATTACTATAGATGGGTATGGTTACGCGCCTGATCGAACAGCTTGGGGGGGTGAGGTCTTGATCGGGGGCCTCATGGCAGCAAAGAAATATGGAGGTCTCAAGCCTCAGAAGTATACGGGAGGAAACCTGTCTGCGAGGTATGCAGTCAGAGCTCTAATGGGGATGATTGGGGCTTCCCTTGACTACGGTCAGGTTGTCGATATGATGAGTGGTGCTAGCGTCGCCCCTAACGTAGCTGTTAGTAGTCAGAGCATATCCATGCTTGCGGAAGCACAGGATAAAGGACTGAATGTTGTTGTGAGCACAAGCGCTGGGAGATATCTCGATGCTGTGGCAGCGGCTCTGGGAGTGTGTTATGAGAACACCTATGATGGTGAGTGCCCCATGAAGCTTGAAGCAATAGCTCGAAAAACAGACATGAGGATCAATGCGGAGTATCGTACTGGGAACGGTTCACTTGAGTTGGACACCACAACATCGTTAGATCAAGTTCTCCAAATGAGGAGAAGGGGAGTTCCAGTGCCAGAGATTGCATATGCGGCACAGTGGCATCTGGGGGAAGCCTTGGCAGAAATTGCATGCACGGTTTCAAAGAGCGAAGGTGTGGAGTCTGTTGGTCTCTCGGGCGGAGTAGCTGTCAACCGTATCATCACAAAGGCCGCGCTCATGCGCATCGCGCGAGAAGAACTTCAGCCGTTGATTCATATGAGTATTCCGCCAGGAGACGGTGGCATTTCAGTCGGTCAAGCTGCCGTAGCCGCGTGGAAATCGGTCCACTAATCGCAAGAGCGAATTGAAACCGTTCAATCGGGTGGACTTCTAATAGTCTAGCTTGTCCTTCACCATCGAATAGCCAAGGTTGAAGGCACGGACGTTCATCTCTTCAAACTTTCCCGGAAAACTGTCACGAACGGATTTGAGAGCCGAATCTCTGCTGATTGGTGTCAATCCTGAAGCGATAGCTGCACCGAACAAGACCATGTTCAACGAACCTCCAGTGCCTGCTGTCTTCGCCAAGTCTGAAGCATCAAACTCAAGGATGTTGCTTGTGAACTTCCGTATCAGGGCGAGCACCGATTCGCGCTTTGGATAGTCAATCTGACCCATTGAAACAGCAACGGGCATCTGAACATGCGAATTCAGAATGACCAGACCTTCGGGCGCAACCAAGTGGATCTCCCTTAGTGTTTCGATGGGCTCGAAGCCCAGTATTAGTTGGGCACCGCCAGGGTCTATGATGGGGCCCATTGCACAAGGACCTATCCTTACAGTGCAAATAACGTGACCTCCTCTTTGAGCCATACCATGTATCTCGCCAACCCTGACATTGTGCCCATCGAACATAGCAGATCTTGCCATCATGTCAGCGAGTGTGAGAACACCTTGACCACCCACCCCGGTGAGTACCACGTTCATGACGGCTGCAGTATTACAAGTCATACGCGTCATACTACTGCTCTCCTTTTCTTATCGCACCCTGTGGACAGACGGCGACACAAGTGCCGCATATGTTACACAGCGTTTCGTCGATTACAGCTTTACCGCTATCGGGATCGAAGTACATTGCAGGGCATGAATAGCGTGTAAGGCATCGCTTGCATCCGTTGCACACGATTGTGTCCACATGGTACGGCTGTAGTAGTTCTCCACTGCGGCTCCTCTCGGCAGCCGTAAGAATTGCACATGGCTCTCTGGACACCAGAACAGAGGGCTGCTTGCGTTCTCTAGTCCATGCTACCATCTGCCTGACTTCGGCGACCAAGTCAACCATGGAATCAAATGGTTTCACTGTCCTCACGTACTGTACTCCCAGCCCCCTACATACGTCCGCTATATCAAGTGGTGTGACTTTCTCCTGCATTCCAGTCAAACCTGTACCAGGATGCGGCTGGTGGCCCGTCATGGCAGTAGTGCAGTTATCAAGGATGACGACACATATCGGGTGTTTGTTGTAGACTGCGTTCACAATTCCTGGAAGACCTGATGCAAAAAACGTACTGTCACCGATGGTTGCTATCACATCTTGGCCTGTTACCTGTGCTATCCCGCATGCGGTCGTGATGGACGAACCCATATCGAATAGGATGTCTGCGGTTTCCAGTGGCGGAGCAATACTGAGTGTGTAACACCCTATGTCCGAGGGGTAGATTGCTTTGCCTCTCGTAGCTGCTCGAATCGCATAGTAGGTGGCTCTGTGGGGACAACCGGGGCAAAGAAGAGGAGGACGCGGTGGCAATGGTGGAATCTCGCGGACTTTTCCGTCGATTGCTCCCCAATCGATGGGGGTCTTACGATTGAGAATCTTGCTCAGCGTTTCAATGACTATGCGCGGGCTGTACTCGTACGTCCTTGAGAAGTAGCCCTGATCCTTGCCGAGTATGTCCACAGTCATTCCCTTCAATTGGGCCACTCGACGTACTTGGGTTTCTAGAAATGGTTCCAGCTCTTCAACAACAATGACAGTTCTATGATGTTGTAGAAACTCGGAAATCATGTGTTGTGGTATGGGGTGTGTCAGTCCGAGCTTTAGCACTTCGGCTTCAACATTCATCGTGGAGAGTGCTTCGAAAGCGTAGTTGTATGCAACTCCGCTTGTGATAATCCCGAGGATTCCACTACCTGATGAGAAATTCAATGGCGTTGACTCAGACACCTCTAGAGCCTTTTCCATCTGTCCAAGGAGCCAAGCGTGTCGCTTGTAGGCTACAGATGGTATTGGTACAAATCTGAATGGATCTTTGATGAACTGGACCTTGTCCGGTCTCTCTCGTATTGGACCTAGGTCTACGGGAGACCGTGAATGGTTAACTCGAGTGCTGGTACGAAATAGTACCGGTATCTCCAGCTGTTCAGAGATATCATAGGCTTGAAGAAGCATGGACTTGGCCTCTGATGGATCTGACGGCTCGAGCATGGGTATGTTAGCCATCAAGGCGTAGAAGCGCGAGTCGTTCTCGTTCTGGGAGCTCCACATACTCGGGTCGTCAGCAACAAGGACGACCATTCCAGCACGTACGCCGATGTAAGCGAGTGAGAGGAAGGGATCAGCTGCAACGTTTAGTCCTGGTCCCTTGCAGACCATTAGAGACCTCACTCCTGCAATTGCCGCAGCTCCAGCGACCTCCATCGCAACTTTCTCATTTGTGCTAAATTCGAAGTAGAAGTTTGGAATGTGGGGTGCCATGGCCGTGAGATTATTGCCAATCTCACTGCTTGGAGTTCCAGGGTAGACAGCAACTAGGCGCACTCCGGACTCTAGAACTCCGCGTGCTATTGCTTCATTGCCGAGGAGCAGCATTGTCTTCCCGGCTTCCGTCTGCAGTAGATCCATCGCTCGAGTCAATGTGTGCGACCTCTTTGCGGAATTGCTGAAACAGACAAGTACGCATGAGTCTTCCGGTACTCGAAATGGCAGCAGTCCTTCTGCGACTGCAAGAAACCCTCTAAACTTCTCTATGGCACCGCGCCTTAGAACACGTGTTCCACTGGATGTGTTTGAAGAGCAGGAATGGCTCATTGTATCCAAACATACAAACCCGCCACTCCCCTCGACTTCCAATGGAACATGTGGAGTAGACGTGATTCAGCAACATTCTTACTGATCTGATAAAATGTAGATAGACACCAGCTTCATAAACCACTATTTATACTTTCTGATAACCGTTAAACCTAAACACCGTCCTCCTTCCATCGGAAATAAGGGGGTGACGGCCAACTTGGAACACGTGTTCTAAGTCACAAGTTGCTTACCGTGTTCATTGTAATTCTGTTAACACCTCATAGATTCGCGTTTCAAGAATGTCTTGGTAAGTCCTGAACAGTGCATCGAATACTGATCTGTGTTCTTCTGGTACAAGTATGGCCGAGTCTGTCACAGCCTTTGCACCCGAACATTCGTCTAAGAGTCCTCTTCTCCGCCCCTGTTTGACTCCCGCTCTTGTTTTCCAGGAATAGTCAAATCCATACAGGTGTTTCGTAAATGAAACCCTCCTAGCATTTGCTTGCCGTGCACGTCTGCAATCGTAGATGTACAAATAATAGACCAATACCTCGCCCATCGCTCCTAGCGCACAGCTCCGCTTTGACTTCTAGTGTTACAATGTTCAGCATGGAAAGCTTAAAGCGCGCACACATTCTCGCTGCCACATTCGGCTACACCAGTCAGGAGTACTTGTGACAATGATGTTCACACGGAGGAATCTTTGTGAATGTAATCGGTCTGCGAAAAGAAGACAAACCCTTCGAGAGTCGTGTTCCTATAATTCCGGAACATGCGCGCGAGCTCGCTCGCAAACACAGAATCAACTTCGTTATCGAACCGAGTGAACAGCGTGCGTTCAATGCCGAAGAGTACAAGGATTTGGAAGCCGACATGGTGCCGCTCAAGGGCGGTCTTGCCCGAGTTATTCTGGGCATAAAGGAAATGCCCAATGACTTCTTTGAACCTGGTAAGGTGTATTTGTTCTTTAGTCACACGATAAAGGGACAGCGCCACAACATGCCTATGCTAAAGAGCATACTGGATGCCAAGAGTACCCTAATAGACTACGAAAGGATTCTAGACGAAACTGGCAAGAGACTCATCTTCTTTGGCAACTGGGCAGGAATGGCAGGTATGTCAGACACACTGCATATTCTTGGCCAACGCCTCGACATCGAAGGAATAAAGCCTAACCCCTTTCATATCATGAAACCCACTCTAGGACATAAGGACTTACACGAGCTAAAAGATGGCTTCAAAGCTTTGGCCAAACAGATTGAAAGCGAAGGTCTGCCCAGAAGCTTGGATCCGTTTGTGGTAGGTTTTGCTGGCTATGGAAACGTTTCCAAGGGAGCGCAAGAGCTCTTTGACATTCTCCCCCACGAATCAGTCAACCCAGAACAAATCCACAAGGCGCCCCACAATCGCCACTTACTATACAAGTGTGTGTTCAGAGAGGAGCATTTGGTGGAGCCGATTGATGCGCAAGTCAAGTTCAATCTTCAAGACTACTATGAGCATGGAACGACGAAATACAGGGGCGCGTTTGAGCGCTACATACCTTACCTGACTGTCCTCATGAACTGCATCTACTGGTCTGAGAAGTACCCCCGCCTAGTCACAAAGGAATTCATTTCCACTCATTGGAGCGACAAGCATCGCAAGCTTCGTGTCATCGGAGACATCTCCTGCGACATCGAAGGTGCTATCGAGTTCACCCTAGAAGCAACCAACCCGGGCGAACCAGCATTTACATACCTCGTTAATGAGGATCGCATAGTAACAGGCGTGTCCGGACACGGCCCTGTCGTCATGGCAGTCGACAATCTACCCTGCGAGCTACCACGAGAATCGTCCGCCTCATTTAGCTCAACGCTCCTCAAGTTCGTCCCGGCACTTGCAAATGCAGATTTCACGTTACCATTCGACCGTCTCGACCTCCCAAGAGAACTGAAGGATGCAATCATTGTCTATCAAGGCCAACTGACAAAGAACTACGAGTACCTGAAACACCACTTACAATGATAATGGGGACTGAACTATGAAGACCGTACTCTGTCTAGGTGCAGGGCTTGTAGCACGCCCTTACGTGCACTACCTCTGCGAACATGGCTTTCATGTCGTAATTGCAAGCAGAACAATGGACAAGATTGAACATGTGATCCAAGGTTCCGATAACGCCGAGCCTGTCAAGTTTGACATAAAGACCGACGACCAGCTCCTGAATCAACTCACCTCAAGGGCAGACATAGTCTGTTCACTGCTTCCGTATATTCATCACGTCAAGGCCGCAAGGGTCGCTATCCGACACCGAAAACCCTTCTGTACTACGTCCTATATTTCAGATGAGATGAAGACGCTTGATAGAGAGGCTAGGGACGCAGGGATTGTCATACTGAACGAGTGTGGTGTCGATCCAGGCATCGATCACATGAGTGCCATGAAGATTATCAATCAAGTCCACAAGAAAGCCGGCAAGATACTCAGCTTCACCTCATTCACGGGAGGTCTACCTGCACCTGAGGCAAACAACAACCCGTTCGGCTACAAGCTCTCTTGGAGTCCGAGAGGAGTCCTTCTAGCCGGCAGAAACGATGCACACTTTCTCAGAAACGGCGAGGAGGTCATCATTCTAGGCCGAGACCTCTTTGACAACTACGAGATAATGGAGATTCCCGGTGCCGGTAGATTCGAGGGATATCCTAACCGTGACAGCATCTCCTACATCGATATATACGGGATCAGAGAAACTAGGATAATGCTGAGAGGGACCCTCAGGAACACCGGATGGTGTAGCACACTGAAGAAGATAGCCGACCTCGGACTACTGGACATAGAAGAACGGTCTCTTGAAGGCCTGACTTATAGCAGCTTAATGCGACAGCTTGTTTCTGCGGGTGAATCTAATCTCATCGACGCTGTAGCATCGACCACTAAGCTCACACCGACGGATCCAATAATCTCGCGTCTTCAATGGCTCGGACTCTTTGCTGACAAGAAGATTCCCACAGGAACCACTACAAGACTGGATGCACTCTGTCATCTCTTTGAGGAGAAGATGCAATATGCTCCTGGCGAGCGTGACATGCTTGTCATGCACCATGAGTTCACTGTAAAATACTCGAGCCGGAAGGAGAAAATCACGTCCACACTGATCGACTATGGAATCCCGAATGGTGATAGTTCGATGTCAAGGACAGTGACCATTCCAGTAGCCATAGCGACCCGGATGATACTCGAAGGGAAGCTTTCACTCACAGGAGTTATCCGTCCGACCATGCCCGAGCTCTACGAGCCAATACTGAATGAGCTCCAGACCCAAGGTATTCGGTTCAATGAAGATACGCAACGGCTCTGAAACCGCATCTCAGAACCTTTCCTCCGTAGGGCCTTCTGACGGCATCCTACTCCTTCACACGTACCTGTATAGCCTCTAGAATACTCTCCGCTCGAGCCATCTCCTGTTGAACTTCGTCCAGTTCCGTTCTCAGCCTGTATGTGTATCCCGAGCGATTCCCGAATCTCTCCAAATGCCCCTTTCCGTCGTTCCACATACGAGCGAGATAGGTTGAGGCTGTGCTCTTGGGCAGTTCCTCACTGAATGTGGTTTCATAGATTTCAGCCACATCAAGTGACGAGAACTTACCGTGTTTGAACGAGGCATATATGACAACCTGCATTCTCTCATAGTTGCTCAGCGACTCAAAATCGCTTTCATCGGTTGTGCTATCGACTGTTTCCGTCGCAGGTACAAAGGTGTACCCAGTACTGGTTTCCAAGAACACTCTGAACTTCCCAAGCATCTCCTCAACAGTGCCCTTTACCTGCAGACTCGACTCCTCTCCACTAGACTCGTCAGAGATTACCACTTTGAAGTCAAAGGGCGACTGAGTCAGTGCAAGGATCTTGCGAAAGCGGGCTAAGGCCTCATCAGGTCTGACATACTTACACTGAAAGATTTCCCGCAGACCTGGTCCGGAACTATACGTGAACTCGTACACGTAATTGGTTCTGTTGTCATCCGCCAACATTCACACCCGCCCTGTTCACAAGAGTTGGTTGTGACCCAGAGTATTCACAGTCTTCAAGTTTCAAGAGCAAATAAGTGTGAGTGTGTGAATTGCGAATATCCTGATAATGATAGGATAGCATACTCCCTGTGCCCCAAGCCACTCCTACCAACATCAAGAAGACATAGGCCATGTTACAACTGGAAGGAGCCATTGCAGCATTATCCGTGCTCCTATTGTCCCAAATGCATAATTCTCCACGTTTCTTGCGGTTCACACATTTAAAAGCTCTGTGAATGTGTTTGCAATTCCTCATATGCCTTCTATCTCCGTTCCATAGGAAACGAGGGGGTGTCACCATTCACATAGTCAAACGGCTTTATGCGGTTTCCGTTGGTCAATATGCATCAACTTAGACCTATTTCGCCAAGCAAATTCACACAAAGGGCGCCATTCACACGTTTCCGGTGTGAATTGCTGTTAACCCCGTGAATTGCGACACTATCCAATCGGTATCAGATAGTCGGAAGGATTCTCCCCCAGAACCAGCTGCGAGAAACCTTCACCTGTCGCAGCGACAGTGACAGACTCGAGTCTTCCTCGAGCCACGACATTTGCCCCATTGGACACTTGTTCCGTGAATCGTCCTCGATAGCTGATAATCTGTCTAAGCGTCGGCATCTGATCACATTTGACAATGTAGGCACAAGGAGTGAATATCGAGTCCTCATCATTTACGATCACACTCTGGACTGAACGGATTCCTAAGTTACTGAACAGGAGGTCCCCGTAGCCATAGGCCATCTCATTTTTGAGCTTGACATTTCTGATAAAAAAGTCATAAGACTCGAACACCCCGTGAAGGACCTTCTTAGCCTCTATGACTGCAAGAAGCGCTTTCCAATCTGTGTTTAGCCCCCATCTATCAGTGACGATGCGATCAAGCGTCGCGCCGGAGTAGTGGCTCAAACCAAGAACTCGTTCAGCAGTCCGCAGGAAGGAGAGGACTCTTTTCGCAGGCGCAGTTCCATATACGACTAGATCAATGTCCGAACCCTTAACTGGCAATCCCGCAAGCTGTGATCCGCTGAGACCGATATCTGACCAATTCAAACCCGCTCCTTGCACGAGTATCTGAGACAGTCTGACTGATGCCCTCTGCAGGCCCGTGACGTTCTCCCCTTTGTCCTTGATGCCGCCCAAGCAGCTGACCGGGTCCAGTACACACGAGATGTGATCAAGCGGGACAGTCTGTAGTCGTCTCCCATAAATCTCGTCATACCAGAGATACTCTGGATGCTCTTCTCTTAGATAGGCCTCACGGTCTTTAAGAGAGTAAACCTTCTTGTATCTGACCCCGTCGACCGAACGCCTATCACCATCAATGGTTGGGATATACCTAAGGTACGCAACCACACGGCCCGGGGGATGGCTGCTCCCCTTGACTTCAAAAACGTGGGCATCCCGAGTGACTATGAATTGGCCTTCTAGGAGATCGTTATTCAACCCAATCATCCTCCTGACATCAGATGACATTTAAAGCCTGTACATCACAGTTTCGATTATGGTCGGCAAGCTGGACATCAAGCCCGACTTCGGTGTGTTTGATGCATACCCCGATCTCGCATACTTCGATTCTGCGAGCACTGCCCTTGTTCCCAAGACTTCTGTCAAAGCCACTGCCGACTTCCTGAATACAATCGCTGTGTCATCACGCCGTGGTGCTCATAGGCTGGCAGTCAAAGGCAGCACCATTGTGGAAAACGTTCGTGCTTCTTTAGCCAAGTTCATGAACACGGACAAGTCACAGATTTCGTTCCATGCTACAGTCCCATGCACTGTTGCATCATTTGCATACGGCTACGACTGGCATAGAGAAGGACGCAACCAGATTGTGATCGCTCAGAGCGAAGAACACTCCATACTGGTCGCACTCCTCAGAGTGGCTCAAGTTCTCAACCTTGTTGTCAAGATTGCTCCTGTCGACCAAATGGGCATTCTAGACACAGAGGCATTAGAAACATTAGTGAACCGACAGACTGGCATTGTTGCCGTTGGTCACATGGCCGCTGGCGTTGGTGTCCACAATCCTCTTCCCGAAGTGGCACACATCGCCCATGAGAACGAAGCCATGTTACTCACGGATGCAACACGATCATTGAACTTTGGAAATGACCCACTCCATTCATTGGGGATAGACGTGCTCATCTCATCTGGCAATGTCAGTTTCATGAGTCCTCCCGGGCTCGTGATACAATGGATAGACAAGAACGTGGGCATGAGCCACGTCCCTGGAGTGATTGGTGGCTCTGCTATTGGCAACGTCACACCCCCCTCCTACGACATCGCGATGCAACCTGACAAGTTCGAGTCAGGGATAATCAATGTGCCTGCAATTGCTGGCCTTGGGGCGGCACTTGAATACATCCGCAGTCTCCAGCCAAGAGGCCTACTACAGCACATGGTGGCATTATCACGATATATGGCTAATCGGCTCGCAGAAACGGAGGGTCTTGTCGTGTATGGGTCACACAACGACAGTTCCACCATTTTCAGTTTCAACATTGCAGGTGGCAACAGAATCAGCTGCCACGATGTTTCATTGTTTCTTGACCAATCTAATGTGGCTGTCCGTAGCGGTCTCCTGTGTGCGCATCCTTTCGTGCAATCTCTTGCCGAAGAGGGGGTAGTCCAAGCATCACTCCACGCATACAATTCCTTAGATGATATTGATCGCCTAGCAGACTCTCTACGACTGATACTTGATCAGCTCATTTAATGGGCTCATACTGTCATCCCAGACCGAAGACCGGCGGATACATCACAAAGTACTGAACGACAACAGTGAGCAGAATACCGCTCAGAACCAGCTGCTTCCCCCTTGAGGCGTTCACTTCTGTTAGCCATAGAATCGCCCCGACAAGAACGACGATGACCGATGAGATTCTGCCCACAAAGAGAAGGAATGCCCATATCTCTCCAAGGTGTTCGGCAATGATGTTTGCAAAGTCCACCAAAGGGCTAAGAATCCACAGTGACATGGCAATCCTCACAGAGTAGTCTTGAACTCTGTATTTAAGCCCGCTAAAGGACTGTTACTGATTTGGCAAGGTTGCGTGGCTTGTCAGGGTCGTACCCTTTCCTTAATGCAACATAGTAGCTGAAGAGCTGGAGCGGCACAACAAAAGGTATCGTTGAGAACTCAGGTTCTACACCTGTCTGTATCTCGAAGTACTGAGTGGAAAGACCACAAATCTCTTCGTCCCCCCTTTCAGCAACGGAAACTATTGACGCACCCCTCGCCCTCATCTCCATGATGTTTCCAATCATGCGGCTCCTCGTCCCATCTCTAGGTACTACGAAAACCACCGGATAGCCGTCTTGGACCAGCGCAATTGGACCATGCTTAGACTCACCAGCAGAATACCCCTCTGCATGATTGTATGCTATCTCCTTCAGCTTCAAGGCTCCCTCTTTCGCAGTCGCCACTGAAACACCACGACCCAGAAAGAGGAAGCTTGGCCTGTCATAATAAGTCGCGGCCAAAGTGCGGGCACGTTCTTCATTCCTAGCTATAGTTTCAGAAACAATCTCGGGCAGCCTGAGTAGGCCTGCCCTCTTCTGAATGATAACATCATTCTCAATGAAATGTGTGCTTTCAGCCAAGGCTAAGGCGATTTGGGCTAAAGATGTCAGCTGCACCAAGAATGTCTTCGTTGCAGCCACGCCAATCTCCGGTCCGGCCTGTGTGATGACTGAGTAATCAGCGGTCTGTGTTATGGAGCTACCGACAACGTTTGTGATGGCGATGACTTTAGATCCAAGACGTTTGGCATACTTCGCTGCCGCAATAGTGTCTGTCGTTTCTCCCGATTGAGTTATCGCAATCACGCAATCACGTGCAGACAGTCTGCCGTAGACCGTATCAGAGAAGTCACTTGCAAGCTCTGGTACGGAGAGTATCCCTGCTAGTGAACCGAACATATGCTGTCCTGCTACAGCTGCATGGCCCGATGTACCCATGGCAATCATATAGACCCTGTCAGCATCGCGGATTATTTCCGCTGCTCCGGCAATGACTTCTCTGCGAATTCTGAGAGTGTTCTTCACTGCGTCGGGCTGCTCATGTATCTCCTTGAGCATGAAATGGGGAAAACCCCCCTTCTGAGCCTGATCCGCAGTCCAACTGACCTTGATTGCTTCACGCTGTACCTTGGTCCCGTCTGAGATCTTCTCTATCTCCACACCGTCCGCTGACAATGTCGCTATCTCACCATCTAGAAGGAGTATCATCTTGTTGGTCATGGGTAGGAAGGCTGGGATGTCTGAACTGATGTAGTGTACGCTCTCTTCCTCTCCGATGACAAGAGGGTTGCCGTCTCGCATTGCGCACATCTTATCAGGTTCTCTCATCGTCATAGCCACTACTGCATAAGTTCCCTCTATTCGTAATCCCACTTTCTTCATTGCGGTCTTGAGATCTTGGCCCTCATTCATGAACTCTTCAATCATGTGAGGGATGACTTCTGTATCGGTGTCAGAGCTGAAGACATGGCCCCTTGCACTGAGCTCGCTCCTGAGTTCGAGGAAGTTGTCAATCACACCGTTATGTACTACAGCTATCTGGTTATTGCAGTCAAAGTGTGGATGCGAGTTCAACATAGAGGGTATGCCATGAGTCGCCCATCTCGTATGTCCGATTCCTATTGACCCGGGAAGATCGTCGAGGTTGAGCTTTCTATGCACCTCGTCAATACTTCCTCTCTCCTTCTTCATGTAGAGATGACCGTCTGCAACTGTCGTTATCCCAACGGAGTCATAACCCCTGTATTCGAGTCGTTTGAGTGCTTGGTGAAGAAAAGGAGCCACATCACCCCGTTTCTGCACGACACCTATTATCCCGCACACAATCGAAACCTCCGTCGGGCGCTTTCACACTTGAGTAGTGCCTAGCCACCTCTGAGGGGTAAGACCTGAGATAAGCATTGGGACGGCTAACCTGTGAGTTCAATCTCAATGTACACGGAATCCGGTATCTTCACACGCATTATCTGCCGGATAGCACGCTCGTCTGCATCGATGTCAATCAGCCGCTTGTGTATCCTCATTTCCCATTTGTCCCAAGACTCAGAACCCTGCCCACATGGTGTCTTCCTTGTCGGAACAATCATCCGACGCGTGGGTAATGGAATTGGACCTGCCATCCTAACGCCTGTCTTCCGGGTGATTCGCTTGATCTGATTGCATACACCATCAAGGTACTCCGTATTGGTACTTGATAGTCGAATCCTAGCTCTCTGAGTCATACCGGCGTCAACCCCGCATTAGGAGGCTTCCGCAACAGCGACTTTCGATTGGGATAAAAACATTGTCTTGTGTGGCTGACGAGTTGCCAACCAAGGGCATGCAGCAGCTGCGTAGAAGTTGGACAATCTTGGACATTTTCGAATAGGGGCTTAAATAGCTCGAAGTAGACATCTCCTTGAGGCTGACCCGACACAGACTGGCCTCAAGGAGTACGACCCCAGTGCCGTTTCTGGGAGGACAAAGACTCCTGTGTCCAACTTCGTCCAACTAACAATGAACGGTCTACGAGAGCAATGCCGTATGACGAGCACGCCTATCCGGTGGACAAGTGCAACAATGCTTGATGCTGTTACATTCTCTCATGTCCAGATGGGCAGTTGTGCCCAAAGAAAGAGAATCTCCATAAGCGGGAGCTATCACAGAGGCCTCTTGGGTACACGCATTGGATAGCCTGACTGTAGTCAAACTCGGCGGTTCGGTCATCACTCACAAGGATTCCAGTCCACCGATGGTAAACACTGAAACAATCCTACGCATAGTTCGAGAGTTGAAGGCCCGCAGAGGTAAGCTAATCGTTGTACTCGGCGGCGGGGCACATGGCCATCAACCAGCCTATCTATTCGGTTTTGGTGATTCAAGTGCTCCCAAGGAACGCCTGCTGGCAGGTGTCCCGGTAATTCGCCACAACATGACTCTCCTCTCACTCGAAGTTGAGAAAGCAATGCAGGATGTAGGCATTCTTGGAGTCGTCTTCTCGCCTTTCTCATCGAGTCGGTTGCACAACGGTTCAATAGTGGCCTTTCCAACAGGTCTCATTCAGAGGGCTCTGGAAGCGGGACTGACAGTCATAACACATGGTGATGTGTGCTTCGACGACACTAAAGGCGTTTCAATCCTCAGTGGTGACACCATCCTCGTCTTTCTTGCAAAAGCGCTGGGCGCCAAGTCCATCTACGTCGGCACAGACGTCGATGGGGTATTCGAAGGAGACCCAAAGGAAGATCATACTGCAAAACTTGTTCCGGTTATCAACAAATCCAACAAGCACCACGTACTACTAGGTGCGGGTTCATCAAGAGCTAAGGACGTCACAGGTGGCATGGCGAGGAAGGTGGGTGAGCTAATGGAGCTTGAGGACAAGAAACCTGAGATTGCAGTCTTCAATCTATGTATTCCCGGGCGCCTAGAGTCACTACTATCTGGCAAACCAGTCATTTGCACAAGAATCACTTTCTGATAGATGGGTGGGCGGTAGCTGGTTCGACAGAAGTGAGTTCCTAGACAATCACCCGTGATTTGCGGTCAACACTTTTCCTCACTTCCTATGACTGCCTGCGCTTCCTCAAATTCATAGGCCACGAGGTTTGGAGGTTTTACAGCATCTTCATTCAGATATTCTACAGCCGTCAACACACACACTGTCTGGGTGGACCTGCAAATGCTACAGACAGTACCATTGACAGACTGCAGAAGTGCATTGAGTTCCTGCTGGCTTGGAAAGACAATGTACGACTTCCTATTGGCACAAAGGTTGTAGTGACCATGATTTCGTAGAACCCGATCACTTGATTTAACAAGCTCTGCTTCAAGAGCCGCTACAGCCTTCTCCCTCAGTTCTACAATCTTTGAACAGCTGACGGTCCAAAGCCCCTCTTCGAGGTCCTGAAACACTTCCTTGTCCTTCACTCTCAATGCTATCAGCTTTTCATCCACCAGTAGCTCAGTCAGTGCCCGCTTTCCTTCATCTTCACTCATAGGAATCGATCTGCTTCTGACAGACTGGATTGCCGTCGTCTGGATGAAATCCAAGAGCGTGTTCCACCGAACTTGGCCTCCTGACAATTCCACAAAGTCTTGGATTGTTCCGAACCACAAACGTGTCTGAACTGCAAAAGCCGAAGATGGAATCTGCTCATGCATCACGTTTCTCAGATGCCTATCCACAGGCCTGTCGGCCATACCAACAATGCTGGCCTTGTCTTGTCCACCATCATGTTTCTTCCTTCTCTGGAGCTGGGCTTCCACCATGCTGTCGAGAGAGCTCGGAAATGCGGACACAACGGTGACAGAATCGAAGTCTTCACTGGCATCCATAAGCTCTCTCAAACGTGCAGCGGCAACACTTCCTCTTACAACAACGTAGAGCTCAGCAATCTCATTTCCCAAGTAATTCATACGATGTTGAATCCAATCAAGCGTGCTCTCTATTGACGAAGCTTTCAAATGCTCAGGGATTATCATCACTGCCTTATCCTCTATGACAATATCTGGCTCATCAATAGATGTCTTTTCGGAAGTCGGCATCTTTCCAAGTGCCTTCAATATGTACTGGGTGATGGCCTCTTTTACAGCCTCAGATCCCTTCCCGGGCAGCGTGAACAAGAAGCCTCCAGAAACCAACGGCAGCGACTCCCGTTCGATTGTTCCCAGACAAATAAGGTCGTGAATCAACTCCGTCGTGTCTTCGCTTCTGATTTGCGAGTCTAACGTTGTCAGGAAATGCTGCAGTTCATCATTTGTAGCAGCACTCTGCGATGCAAGAAATGCAACAACCCTATTTGCCAGTTCACCGAGCCTATCAAACACCGGGCCCTGATGTACGTTCTCCTCTGAAACGCCTAACTCACTTCCAGCGGGTTCCGACACACGCTCGGGCAATACCGGGTATCTCTCCACATCACTATACTCATCACTCCTGCTGTCCGCTACTGAATCGGTGACATCTGAAACCTGATCTTCTGGTGACAAGCGGGACTGTGGTGTCACGCTGAATCGTGTTGTGACAATCTCAAAGGTTTCCGTCTGAGGCGTGACAATGAGCGCTCTTCCAACTTTCAGTGTCCTAAGATAGCGCTCCTGCTCCTCGTTTAGGGACATGAACCTGCCCCCAACCGAGCTGTCGTATGGTAGCCGGAAAGTGATCTTTGTCGACGTGTTCGCCAGGATGTTGGAAGAAACGTTAGGCCTAGTTGAAACTACGATAACACCTTGTCCGGTTGCTCGCTGTAACATGACCATAGATTCACCAGTGGTAACGTCCGCAGCGGACTGCCGTGTGTAGCTCTCGGGCACAAGGTTGCTTGCTTCTTCCAAGACGACAACATGTACAAGTTCGGGGGTGATGCCACGTCGCATTGCACCATCGAAGATGCGCTTTGCAACGAGATTGTAAAGCAACCGCGCCGCATCCATCCCACCAACCCTAGCGACATATCGTAGGTCGAATATCACTCGCCTGTCAAGTAAAGCTGACATCCTGACAGCATTAGGTCCTCCGCTGAGTATTGGTCCAAGTGGTTCACGCGAGAGTATCTCAAGGCGATTCAGCAATGCATCTCTTGTCAGGCTTCCTGTGCGATCATTGCCCGCGAGTTCATTAATCGTGTCAATCAGTGCATCTACTGAGTTGCCCCGCCTGTTTTCCCCAGCAACCTTCAGAACAGATTCCCTTAGCAGCTTCTCCATTGCAGGCGAGAGCTCGGCTGATGTTCCCATCTCCTTAAGCAGTTCTCTGAGGATGGCAAATGTGGTGTATGCATGTCTTTCGCCTGTGTCCACTTCCGGGTCCATCATGTCTATCGCAAAAGAGGGATCCAATCCCGGGCGCAGAATCATGACCTCGTCGTCAATATCCACGAGGTCACTGTACTCTGACCCCTTAACGTCAAAGATCCACCACGGCACATCGGTCTTGAGAGTCAATTCGGCCATCAGGTGTTTCACCAGAGTTGTCTTTCCCGTTCCTGTGGCTCCCATAATAGCAACATGCTCTCTCAGCCACTCCTTCCTCAAACCCACTTTGTTAAGCTGTCGTCCTCCATAGACGGTCCATCCAATGGAGAGCTCATTGTCGACTAGCTCTCTTGCCGGGACTGGGAAGCTAGGTGTCTGTATGGCCGAAACAACCGGCACACTCTGCACTGGCGTGTTGACAAACGCGGCAAGTCTGCCTACATGCAGTTTCTGGGGTTTGAAATGGCGTCTTGTAAGGAGTTTCCAAGCCATGCCTGTACCAACCCTCATGTCCCTTACGAGGACACGACTATCCCCACCCCAGACTGATATGGCAAGTCCCATCGCACCCTCCCGAGCGATCTTCAACTGAGTTGCACTTGGGGCGCTTACAACAACATACACAGTTGAATTGAACCAGCCTTCATTACCCTGCACCTGTTCGTACTGATCCAAGAGGTTTTTCTTCGCGGCTTGATCGACCAGCGAGTCTTCTCGCTTTCGCTCTCTCTCGCGAATGGATCTCCATTGACCCTCCATTCTCCTTCTCTCTCTGCCAGGTTTGGCACTGGAGAAGACACAGGTTAGACTCAGACAAAACCCTTGCTTCAACGCGGTGGAGAGGAAAGTGCCAACCTGCGATGACGAAGGTGAGGGTGCAACTCTGGGGGTGCCAGTGAAGACCATTAGCGACTTTTGGAAGTCGGCTTCCCTGTGCAATCCACTCTCTGGCATTCCTTCATCGACAACGGATGTAGCCGCTTTTCCCAGAGCATCGCCTCTCAATTGATGCAGTTCAAGATTGACTAGAGACGCCAGAAGGATTGCCTCTGTTCTCGTTGCCTCTCTCCTCAGGATTTGCATCATTTCTTCCAACTGGCGACCGGTCATGCTAATGAAGAACCTCAGAAACGGCTCGCTCTTAGCTAGTCCGGCCTCGTATGCCATCGTGACTCTGTGATCCATACCTGCGCGTAGAGCCAATAGCATCGCTGTATTGTACTTGGGTTTGTCATCGGATCCACACTCCACCGACCCTGGCGCAGATGTGATTTCAAGACAGCACATCGCAATCAGACGGTCTCCTAGACGGACCACAAGGAACTCATCTTGCACTGAGGATGATATGCTTTCAACGAGGGTTTCTAGACATGCCAAGACTGCTCCTGCAGAGATTGGCAATCCACAGACCAGAATCTCGACCAGAAGTTTCGAAGGAACAGTGGGCTGTTCGATGAAACCGGCTAGTGGAAGCACATAGACCACAATCAGATACAGGGCACATGCCACTGCCCCAAGCGCATACGCTGTTCTAATCCAATGCCCACAATTCAACATGATTCTGTCTGGGATGTTTCTCCTGTCGTTTCCGGGTGTGCTAGTGCTCATCATAAACAAGTGTCACGACCGCGCCGCACTGTCGAATCGTAATTCATCTGGGAATGCCAATTCCAAGACCCTGTGTCAGTGTCTGCAATTTGAACTCCCCCGCGACTTTTCCTGTGTCGGCACATTGGCATTCCGTTTCAAGTGTTATGACTAATTGGAGTCGCTGCTTCATTGGTCATGTGAACGGAGCGGAGATGGCTGGTTCGCAATGGTTCTAGGAGGTTAAAAGACACACTCCAGTAACGAGAAAGCAGTGGGTTGGATGAGAAACAGAGCCGTTCCCGAACAGGACATCGCCAGTTCAGGCGACGAGCCAGTAATATCAATCCGATTTGTCAGAGGTAAGCCCCCGACTGGATTGGGACCAAGGGGGCAAGACGACAAATCCTCCCGAGGCATGCTCAATGAGGAATGAGTCTGTTCTTATTGGAGCTGCATTTGCCCTGTTGCTTTTCATGTTTGTAGCCTGCTCAGAAACAGCGTCTGCAGAAGAGATGTCTATCTGCCGGGGTGATGTCGCAACCATCACTATTACATTGCTCCAGAACGGCACCTATGGAAACCCTGTTTCTAACCAACCTGTGGAATTCTTCGATCAGACCTTTGATGTGTTCTTGGGGTTGGTCCTGACTGATGTGGACGGCCAGGCCCAGTTCGAATGGTCGCTACCATTAGACCATCTCCTTGGGCCGACCATCATTAATGCCACCTATCGCGGTAACGAAACCCTGGCACTCGCCCCTTCATTCCAGTGGACATCGATTACTGTTCTCTCTCCCACAGAAATGGATATCCGCGTCGAACGAAGTGTCGTGTTTCCCGGGGACGTTCTGCCATTCACAATCCTACTCTTGAACGATATGGACCTCCCGCTGCCGTATGCACAACTCACTGTGTTATCTAACAGAATGCCGGTCGTGTCCGGGGTAACGAACTCGTCCGGTTGGGCCCGGTTCACTGTTCAGTGCAATGACTCATGGACCCGTCTTGGAGAGAATGAGATCTGGGTTGTCTATGAACGAAACCTGACAGACTTCGACGAGGCCGTGGCAGAGTCATTCATGATCACGGTTGAGCATGTTTTCACAAGTATCGAAGTTGCAGAACCGCCTCCGGAGGCGTTTGGACTGAATGATACTCTGCATGCAGGTTTCGTTCTAAAGGCCGACGATGGAACACCACCTAGGGCCGAACTTCAAGTCGCTCTGGACGGAGTTTCTCTTACTGCTGCGTTGATTGATGAATCTGGTACGGCATATATGATGCTAATCATAGATGCCAGATTCACTCTAGGTCCCCATACATTGACCATCACATATCCGGGTAGTTCTCGATATGCTTCATGTTCACGTGATGTATATATCACCGTTTCAAGCCCTGCAGCCATTGGATTCACTCTTCAAGAGCCTGTCATTATCAACACAGACAGCAACATCACCATTGAAATCGGGGATCTGTTCGGCCGTCCGATACCAAATGCCACTGTCATTCTGCGCGATCTAGTTAGCAACGAAACCCTTGCCAAGGCAGTCCCTGCTGGCAAGACTTCTGTAGGCTTCAGCCTCCGTATTATAGGAAGAAGCGGGGCTAGGAACTTCCTCGTCAGCATTGCTGGAAACGAGTATGTCATGAATAGGACTTATACATTCAGTGCCTTTGCTTGGTCTCGCCCTGACTTGATACTAGTCAGAAGCAGCATCAGGGGGTATGCATCCCCCAATCAGCAGATAACGCTCGAGGTCAGGCTATTCGACTCCCAAACGGCCTACACTGGCACACTTGTGGAAGCTTGCATAGACAATACAACAGTCGTTTCCCGCGCATTCACAAATAGTTCTGGCCTTGCAGTCATTCAGCTCAAAGCACCACAGCTTGAAGGTCCGTTCGATACATGGATTGTCTACCGAGGGAATCTGACTGCCTTTAGAATGTCTAATACTCTGCACTACAGTTTCATCGTTAACAGGACAGTCCCACTGGCGATTGAACTACACCACTACGCAGTCATTTTGCCACTGCAGCAGATCGAGGTCGTCTTGATGGCTTGTGCCCTCAATGGATCCTTGCTAGAGGGAGTGACAATACACTATGAATGGCTCTCTGTTCAAGGATGCGCAGAGCGCACGCATGGTGGCTTGTCCCAACTGTACCTGCCAGTACCTGGATATCCGGGTTCGTTCATTCTCTCCTATTGGACTGAAGCCTCTTCATACATTCTCTCATGTAGCGGATACTTCATCATCAATCTGAATGGAACTGAAGTTGCAGCGGCTCAAGGTGTCGGTATCACTGGTATGACAGCAAGCATATGCGTTTCACTAACACTGACAGCCATACCAATCATCAGAAAGAGGCATCTACTAGACTGAAATCTTAATGGTGCTCCGGCCGGGATTCGAACCCGGGTCTGGGGATCGAGAGTCCCCAATGCTGGGCCGGACTACATTCGGCCGCACAACGAATCTTACTCGGTGCGTCTACCGGAGCTTGGGCTGTGCCAGCCCGGAGCGGGCAATCTCCCTCTACGGAGCAAATAAGGCTTTCTCTGCGAAGTCGCGATGTTTTCGATCTGAGAGGGATGTTGGCATGGAACTACAGTCTATCATTGAGCGAGTCATGGATGGTTTTGGTTTCGGAGCACCTGCCACATCTCCAATCCGTTTGGACTTGGCTTGCTCACTTTCAATGACAGCCCATTGAATCCAAACATTCAAGCGGCTTCAATCTATTGACTGCGACTGGATGCATCATGGACCGAACAGCTGGGTGAAACTACTCCAGCTGTCTTGGAGGAGCTGAAGCAGACTGTCCACAACACCTTGTGCCCATCCTGTTGCTTCGAGGATGACTGCTATTATGATGGAGACAGTGACCACAGCTAGACCAAGAAGCAGGCTCTCCTCTACCAAGGGCCCTCCAATCTCATTGTTCTTCAGCTCGGTCTGCCTTGTCATATCACAAACCTATCCAAGGGTTCTCTTCGAGGCTATATTAAGTCCCCATGTTCTTAGCCCAGAGATGACACATCTCTCAGCAAAGCCTAATGTACTCCACCGACATACTTGGTGTGTCAAAGGCTGGCCAACCGTGTGCAAGAGCGACATCTGGTGTCCTTTCAGCCCCGATACGCGAAGGGATGACCATTTTTCCATAGCTTCTCCCCGAGGAACATAGTAGTGTCCATACCGGACCCGCTGATCTCGCTCTCAAGTTCATGAAGCAGCTTCTCATAGGCGGGCACATGACTTTGAATGCTCTGTCCCCGAGAATGAAGCACAAATGCCCCATCCTCAGCCCACTTCGGAATTCCAGACTTAGGCGGCTGACTTGGCAAGACCATATTTAGCCCGACGAATTTCAGTAGGCCATCAACAACCTGTCTTCTTACTTCAACAACCTCTTTGACTCGTCGCATAGCTTCTCCCGGTGTGGGCCGCTCCATAGTGACTATGAGGTCCATGAGTGCCATACTCGACTTGTCAATTCCGTGATCTGATATCCAACGAGAAATGAGGCTTGGTGCAGAATCACTGTGACAAGTCTGCATCGTATGAAGACCAGCTGCAATTGCCTGAAACAAAGCACGGCTGTGCTCTGCAGTCTGAATCTCACCAAGAATGAGATAGTCCGGTGATCTGTGAAGGCTCTTGACAATCTCCTTGCTCTTGTCGAATCCGGGCTCGTTCTCGTCTACTGGATCGACCCTGATTCTTACCTGGTGATATCCTTTGATGGCCCTACTTTCGACGGCATCTTCAATGTAGACTTTTCTCCAGCTTCGTGGCGTGGTCATGTCCAGAGCGTTCAGAAGAGTAGTCTTCCCAGACCCCGGCCCACCTGTTATCGTGATGTTGAACCTAGCGGACACAGCAAGCAACAATATCGCTGCAGCCTCCATACTCAGTGTACCATTGCGAACCAAGTCCGCTACTGAATATGGGCTTCTACGGGCCCTGCGCATCTCAAGATGCAGTCCATCCGGACTCAGAGGCGGTAGGCTCAGAGAGAGCCGCAGGGCCGTATCATAGACGGACATCTCTGTCTTGAGTGAGGGGTTTCTCCTATCAAGATGGAAATTAGTTTCAGCCCTAGCCAGTGTGACGATACGGTCAACATCATCTTCGTTGAGGGTCATCGTGGAACAACACCTTCCCAAACGTCGATGATCGAAGTAGATCTGACTCTCAGGCCGGTCTACGTACAACTCCTCAACCTCATCATCCAATAGAATCGGTAGAAAGCATCGAATGGCTGTCGATCGATGTGCTATGATCTCTGCTATTCTGGTCCTAGTGATAATGCCCACTTCTGGCAGCGAGTCTGAGATTTTCGCTGCGACAATCCCGGAAATTCGTCTGAGCCTGACGTTGATATTCTCCCTTGATAGAAACGGTGCACTACCAAACACACTCCTGTCCGCACCCAATTCATTTAGCAACGTCATCTCAAGACGAGTCCTAACGAGCGGGACCGCTTCGTGAAGCAGGCCTGAACCGGAGCTACCTTCACGGAAGACTGACAGGTAGGGCCCAACAAGATATGCTTCAGACAGGCACTGAATTGTGTCAAAGAAGCCCCGATCCTCAATATAGACTGATTCCCAGCCTTCTGATTGCCAAGGTGGGCCATTGACCGGTCTTCCATCATGTCCTCCTAGATGAACCAGACTTTTTTCAGGTTCGACGACCAAGGCCTTGGTTTTCCGGTCATCAGCGGAGCCGTTCAAGGCTAGCTGTCGGCACGGCCTAGGCCTTGCATAGTCACATTCTGTGCACCGTGCTTTCGGGCATACGACAACAGTGACCAATTGTTTTGTCACGCGAATCGAACTCCATAGCATCGGATGTCAGTCGAGTCCGCAACCCTGAAGCTGCCAATGCTAGTCATTTGCTTCGTCAAGCGGCAGATGCAAACTAAGCTGCCGACTTCACTGATTTAAGGCCCTTCAGGTGAAAATCGGAAAGGGGGTTTCTTTGAGTGGTACAAGCCTTGTGGTCGTGAAACACGGCTCAGGCAGACAATTCTGGGACCCTCGTCGTACCTTCGTCTAGGGTTTTCTTTATCATACCGTAGTGATCGCGAATACTGTATTCTGCCACTTCTGTTGCGTTGGAGGCCAGTTTCTGAGTCAACACAGAATGCCTTCCATGCTCAACAGCCACTATCCGGTCACTAGCATAGGCGACTGAAACAACAAATATGAACGGGTTTCTACCACCTCTCTTTGAGGCTGGTATGGAATCGAGGATTACAAGCATTTTGTTTCTCATAGCGTTTTCATACTCTCTGGAATCCCATCCTCTCGACTTCGCCTTGCAAATCACCTCTGAACTATTCATGAGCATCGACAGCACCCTAGGGATGTAGTCCTCGGGCTGTCTCAGATCTGGTGCATGACCAGTCACAGACTTGAGTCGCATCGCTTCTCGAACCATTGCACGCACATTCACTCTGTGTCCACACTTCTCAAAGACATCAGCTATCTCCTCCAGAGTTATCGGAGCTTCGTCTTTGAACTCACGTACTGCCATCAGCAGGCATACAGCCATTAGGAGGATGTTGTTGGTGACTCTGTCTTGCGCATCCGAGATGACTTTCTTGTAGAGATACGCAGTCCGATCGCGGACCTGCTCACTCAGCATCAGTAATTTCGAAACATGATTGAGTGTTCTGAGTGCCCTGTACTTTGCCTCACTCCTCCCAATTCTTATGCGTGCACTGTACACAGTCTTCAGTCGTTTGAATCTCTTCTGTGCATAGCCGGACAAGGCTTGGCCGTGAGCATCTCGGAAATACGTGTCCTTGTGAAAGCCCATGTAGCTTCCGAGCCCGTCTACAATATGCATTCTGTTCCCCAGTGAAACATACATGGCTGCATCAGGAGTTTCGCCATGTTGTTCCTCCCCCATCTGGTAAGTCGGATGCACATATTCCCTAGAAACCACAAGTCCACATTCGGTGCATACTATGTGCCCCTGACTGGTCACCAGTTGTCCCGAACAGTCCGGACAGGACCATGAAGAGATTACGAGCTGCTCATCTGTTTCATTAACCAAGGGCTGTACCACAGGACACACTCATCATTCGAATCCATAACTGGATTCTAGGCGCCCCTGTTCTCTTCACAAGGCATGTATGTCTACTCCATCGAACACGCATGGCCACTAAGCAGTCGTTTCCATCCTACCCAGAAAGGGGGGTTCCCGAAACTACTGCATCTTCCGACGGATGATTCTCACGTAATCATGATATAGAACGTACTAGATGCGAAAGTCTTGCTCTGTGAAGGCGTCGGCTTAGCAATCCCAAGCACAACTCTAAGGCCCCCCAAAGATCCCAGTACCTCAAGCCCTTTGTTCTCAGTTCTCCGGAAGACGGTGCCCTCACCGTACAGCCTCGCCTGTTCTCCCTTAGGAATAGCCTTGGAGTCAATGACCACATCAACGTGATCCTTGACACCAAACCTACTGGAAAGCGCATCTGGAAGTTCAATCGTAAGTGTTGCACCATCACTCTTGGACGACACCTTCAAGAGCTTGAGCCTCTTAGTGTCCGTTTCCTTGATTAGCTCGATGATGGCATCCTTGAGCCTGACACCCATAACTCTAACACATCCAGTAGATTGAGGTTTCGCGGTTAGCGGCCGAAGGGATTGAATTAAACCTGTCGCTGTTCTCTTGTGCCGTTTTTTAGGCACTGCAGTGACAGTTGTTCGGTGGGCCCGATGCTTCCGAAACTGCTAGCCATACTATCCTTGTCCGTGGCAATGGCATCTTACTTCGCGGTACCAGTTTCGGCGTTCTATTTCGAACTCTACTACTTCGAAACGGACAAGATGGTGTACGAAGTCGGGGAAACAATCGAGATGGTCGCTAAGGTCGCTGCTGAGTTCAGTGAAACTGGGTCGTGTGACGTCTATTTCGCTGTTGTCAGAAGCAACGACTCTGTGACGGTCTTCTACGACGGCTACAGCATCCCCTCTGAATCTGGTTCTCGCTTTCTGACTTCGCCTTACGTCATAATGCCCCATGACATCACCCCGGGAGTCATTGGCACGAAAGTGCAGGTGGTCTTTAACATCATCGTATATGATGAATATACCCAAGGCAATCACACGCAAATCGAGATCGATGTGAAAAGAGGTCACCTAACAACGTTCCCTGAAAGCCCACTGTCGGTTGAGTTCGGAACCAACGCGACAGTCCTGCTGAGGGTCGCAAGTCCACATAACAACAACATAGTTCTATCCAACGAAACCGTTTCACTTTACGTCCAGAACCCAGACGGTTTACCAGTGTTTCAAGCGGAAGCATCGACAGACTCACAGGGTCTGGTGCAGTTGAACTGGACCAAATCCATGGGTCCACCAGGGGTATACAATCTGACTGTCAATGGAGCAGGCACTGCTTCATTCCTGCCGTTTTCGGAATCGCTACAAGTCACTGTGCAACCTAGAGTATCGAATTTGGAAGTAGTGACTGCCATGGAACAGGTCTACTGCCAATCCTCAGACTATACTCAAACAGAGTTCGCGGAAGTCACGGTTGAACACCTGAACTCATCACACTCCCCCATCCATGATAGTGAAGTGCAATGGAATGCATCATTTGGCTGCGGGTTCATGAACAATCTAGGGAATGGAATCTATAGTGCACTAATCCCCTTCAGTACGGGACCCGGACTATATACCATTGACCTCACAGCAACAAATGCTCTTTATCAGATTGCTACAAGGACAATCGTCATACGAGCCAATAGCAGACCACTATTGGCGAACGTCACACTGCTTTCTGAGGTAGTATGCGGCGCGCCATTCCAGATTCAAGTGGTAATCACGGACGGGTTGAGTGGAGCCCCGGTCGGATTACTCCCATTCACACTCAGTATTACAGTGGGCAATAAAAGCCTGACCATAGTAGAGGGTGCCACCAACTCCTCAGGGGCCCTGCAGATCACAGCGTACACACCAACCACATCTTGGGGCACAGGGCTTCTGTCTTTGATTATCCAGAACACAAGCCGCTACAGCAATCTATCGGAAACACTACCGATTGACGTCTTATACTGTCCGAACGTGTCGGTTCAAGCAGAAACCCCGATTATCATCGGCCATGATGCAGAAGTTCGCCTGCTCCTGTCAGATCCTATTGGGTTTCCAGTCTTCGGTGCACTAGTCGAGCTTCATACTCCCGACGACGTCACATTGGTCATGAACTCTACGAGCTACGACGGTACCACACTACTCCGCTGGCGAGTTCCCTCAGGAACTGGGATTGGAAACCAGACTCATTCGCTAGTGATACTCAGAAACGGTGGAAGGTTCATCAGTCATACAACGAGATACTTAGTGTTCATGGTTCTTTGCCCACTACTTCTTGAGCCTTCCAATGGCACACTCCAGGTCGTACGGGGTCACAATGTATCCATTCAACTCACAATGGTGTCAGACGGACCTAAATACCAACTGATCGACCTTGTGCTCCGAAGCAATGACAGCTCATTGACGACTTCAGCTGCGATTCTCACTGACACCTACGCGGAAATCATGCTGACGGTGAGCTCAAGCATCGTTCCGGGTCCGTACCTAGTCTATGCAGAAGTCCTGTCCGGGCCATTTATCATATTGAACCAGCCTCAGATTGAAGTCATTGTCATTGGGACTCTACAAGCGAATTTCACCATTGTTTCGGCATTCTATGCTGAAGTCCTCGTTGTCAATCCTATTGTGAGGGATGACACTGATAGCACACCAGACTCGGTATCGGCTACCTTGTATTTTATCGATTGCGGACTTCAGATCTCCTTGAATCAGGCCCTTCTTCGTACATTATGGTCAATATCACTGCCCCTCCAAGTGGCCCCCGGAACCCACAATGTCACAATCGAGATCAGCCGTCCTTGGTTTGTCGCGGCACGCCGGTCTATTCTCGTGTTTGTATGGATGCGAACAAGAATGATAATCGCAGTATCGGTCTACAAACCAAACAAGACAGGTTCTGCTGTCGGCCCTGAACTGTTTCAAGTCCCTGACAGCACATCGAGTAGCTCCCCCGGTTCAATCATAAGCCCTCCACCAATCTTGTTCAATGGCACGACTTCAACCCTGTTGCCCACTGCACGAGAAACCTCCCTCACGAGTTGTCCAAGGTTGAGCTCTGGCACTAACAACCTGTCGACTGTGTCAGCAAACTGCCTCACTTCCGAATCAGGGAACGGCCATAGAGTTCTAAGCCTCAAGGAACGAACCGACAAGGAACTTGCTCTGTTTACTACCACTTCTTCCACAGTCCTCGAGGTACTGCCGAAGGAAACAACCCCCCAATCCGCTGTCTGTGGTCCTGAAACCACCACATCAGTCAGAAGGGCTTTCTCCCTCAGAATCTTGTCCGTCAGTCTCCGCACGAGCCTGTCGTGAGTTCCCGGGTCCGAAGTCATCCTCAGCCCGTTGTTGTCGTGAGTTGAACCAGTCACAAGCAGGTTGTGTCCATCACCAAACCTCGGCATTATTGCATGCCCGCTCTCATCAATGCCGCCATACGACGGTTCTCCTGTCCGTGCGAATCTTCTCGGCACTGTCACATCTCTGTTTCTTGTGATAACAACCCTCTCTCGAGAGTGAGCCACAATCTCGTCGGACAGCAGTATCGTTGGGTGCCTCAGGCGTTCAGACAGGACGAAGGCCTTCAGTGTCAGCTCGTAGGTTTCTTCTGCTGAGCTGGGAGCAAGCACTATGCTTTCGTAGTCGCCATGAGATCCCCATCTTGCTTGCATGACATCTCCTTGGGCTGCCTTAGTGGCTTGTCCTGTGCTTGGGCCTGCTCTCTGAACGTCCACAATGACACAAGGTGTTTCAGTCATGATGGCATAGCCAATACCTTCCTGCATCAGGCTGAAACCCGGTCCCGAGGTAGCAGTCATTGAAAGGAGTCCACCCCACGAGCTACCGATGATGGCTGAGATTGCCCCTATCTCGTCTTCCATCTGGAGGTACGTACCCCCCACTTGTGGTAACCTCTCGGCCATGATCTCAGCAATCTCAGATGCTGGTGTGATTGGATAGCCAGCAAAGAAGCGGCAGCCTGCAGCTATGGCCGCCTCAGCACAAGCTTGGTTCCCTTGCCAGAAGTAAACCGACCCGCCTTGGCCAGACATTCTTGGGACTCTCGATCCCTGCGTCGTTCTGGTCTTAAGATAAGACTTCTGCAATAGCTCCCCAGTGGAAGTTGCCAAGAAGACTACGACTCAGTGACATCTCATGTGAACCGCCGATCTTGAGAAGGATTGGTAACTATATGTCACTTGCTTCTGTATGCCCTTATATTCCCACTTCAGTGCCAACATATGGTAACGGCTGATGAAGAGACAACCCCGGCGTCATTCCCGGGCGCCCAACCCTGAGATACAACAGGCAGGACAACAAACAATGGATGATAATCATATGTCCTCTTCATCAACATACCAAGCAGAGAAGTTCGCTCTCAACTCGTACAACAGAATCGTGGATCGGAAGGGAAGGGGGAAAGGACCAGACTCCTCCTTCTCCATAAGAGGGTCGAGGCACGAGGGAGAAGTGCTCAGCGAGTTGGTGACCGGCAAGAAATGCTCTGACATCAATCTACAGACACTCGAACAGCATTTCGACAGATATGTTGATGCGGTGAATCTCGTACTTGGCAAGGTGTACTCTGCTCCTGACCGAGCACAGCATGTCGGACAGCGGCTGCACTCCTCAAGAGGACAAGGCTACGTGATGCTAACAGAAGAGAGTCTTCTGGAATGGAAGCAAGACAACAAGTTTGGACTACTAGTCCACGAACGAATGTATCGTAACGTCCTGAAGACTGCAGCTCGCATCATATTAGCTGACTATACCCGCAGGGCACTCGTCAACTCGCTCATCACAATACTTGCGAGCGACAGTGAAGATCTCAGACAGCTAATGGGTCTCAAACGAATCCCTGCATCTCTCGCTAGGACGGTTCGAGCCTCAGTGCATGAGAAATCTGGTTCGTACTATCACTACGCACTTGCAGCATGCAAACAGGTTCGAAGGGTACTCGATGAACACCTCCTTGAAAGACTCGGCGAGTCTACATCCATTCGAAGACTGGCACGGGGTCGGGTTCGCGACCTTCTCGATACTCGATCACCTGAATCAATCGAGGTGCTGAACGCAGCATCCGGGAAGGTGCAGGAATGGCATACGACAGGGTTTCCATCTACAGCTCCATCTTTCAGACAGACCAGTGTGGACCAAGGTCCGATGCATCGACCGGGAGATGTCCCACCAGCTGGCTACTGAAACCGTCTGGTTCTGTGAGCATCGCGCTGTCAAGACTGTCTACCTTGAGGACCTGCGGTACTTCCAACCAGAGGGTGGGTTCAAGACTCACTCGTGGAAACTGTCCACCAACCTCTGGGGGAAGATCATTGAAGGGGTCCGATATCGCAGACAGGCCCTAGGTCACAGGTACGGTGGGGTGTGGACTGTGAACCCAGCCATGACATCCCAGAGATGTAGCACCTGTGGTGAGAAAGGAGTGCGCGTCAGAGACAGTGATTCCACAGAGGAGAGGCACGGTGGGGAATTCTTCCACTGCCCGAGCTGTGACCTCAGGCTGCACGCAGATGTGAACGCAGCCAGAAACATCCTGATGGTTCAACAACCCAAGCCCAGTGCCGTTTCTGGGCGGACTGCTTGATGTCCAAGTCTGTCCAACTTACAATGAACGGTATCAACCAACACCAATCGGCGTTCAGTCATTGGTATCATTGAAATGAAACAAGCACAGCGATTTTTGCCGATAGTCTTTTATCAAGCACACTATCTGCTGCTAGATTGAGCGGCCATGGTCTAGTATGGTCTAGGACGGGAGCCTCCCAAGCTTCCAACCCGAGACGGTTTCATTGACAGTGACCGCGGGAGTTCAAATCCCGGTGGCCGCACCATCTTCGTTCGCCACGCTTAAGGGGGAGTTCCACAGACGGGGTCATTGGCGAGTGATGACTGTCATGACCCCGATGAGTCGATTTGGACGATGATATGGATCTTGAGTTAAGAGCTCGCCACTATTACTTTCGGCCACCTCTACTGTCAGTGTGCATTTAATCGTACACCACGCACAATGCTTTTAAGTTTCCAACACGGTGCCCCAGTCGGACTGCAATGTCTCGGGACTATGTTGAGGACGAGCTAAGCCGACACAATGTGTTCAAGTCAGAGCAATTCCTGTCTGTCGACTATGTCCCTGAAACACTTCCTCATCGCGAATTAGAGCTGAGAGCTCTGGCTCAGAGCTTTAAGACACTCATAGCAGCACCCGGTCGGACCAGCCAGAGATTCATTGTGGAGGGGCCTGTTGGCACTGGAAAGACAGCAGTGACTAAGAGGTTCTCGGAGCAGATGGTCCAAGCGGCCAACAGAAGAGGCATTCGTTTGCACAAACTGCATATCAACTGCCGAGTGAACAAGACTACTAACCTAATCTACATGAAGATGCTTCGTGAGTTCAAGCCGATGTTTCCTCGTAGAGGACACTCTCCTGCCGAAATCCTCCAAATGGTCTTAGAGGTCCTCGACTCCGAAGACAAGTATCTCCTATTGATCTTGGATGAGCTTGACTATTTCATTAGACAGAGGGGCGCAGACATACTCTATGACCTGACACGGCTTATGGACGACCGACTCAATGCCCCACAAAGAATCTCAATGATTGGAGTGGGACGAAACATCTCAGTTGACGAGAGTATGTTCGATCATAGTATCCTCAGCACACTCCAGCGCAATATCCTGCATTTCGACAAATACGATTCGGAGGCGCTGCACGACATTCTGAGAGACCGTGTTATGTTGGCATTTGAACCGAACACGGTCATGGACGAGGCTCTCCAAGTCATATCCGACATAGCATCCGAGCGCGGCGATGCAAGGTATGCTATTGAGCTATTGTGGCGTGCAGGCAAGCAAGCTGATCGTGAGGGCTCTAAGGCAGTGTATCCTGACTACGTACGTCAGGCCAAGGCCGACACACACCCTGAGCTGAGGAAGGAGGTCTTCACCTCTCTCCCGCTGCAGACCAAACTTCTCTTGCTGGCTGCGAGCAGGCATCTGAAGGAGATTCGTAGTGCCTATGCGACGATAGGAGAGGTGGAGGACATGTACCACGCAGTGTGCGAAGAATATGGACAAGAGCCGAGAGCACACACCCAAGTATGGCAGTGGGTCCAAGACCTCGGTGCTCATGGAATAGTCGACACAAAACGGTCTGGACAGGGTCAGAGGGGCCAGACTACGCTCATTGGTCTCTCGGACGTCCCTGCGGATATGCTTGAACGTTTCCTTGTAGATCTGCTCAAGTGACTATAGGAGGATGCTCGAATCATTATGAATCCCGTTTCTGGCCTGCGGATACCAATTGAAGATCTGTTCTCCTCAAAAGGACGCGTGAGAATCCTCAAAGAACTGGCCATGTCCGGTGAGCTGAACATATCGGAATTGTGCAGAAGGGCTGGACTGAACCACAGCTCAACAAAGGCTCATTTAGAGGTACTGCTGCAATCCGGATTGATTGAAGAAAAGACATTCGGCAGAATCAAAATCTACCGATACCGCCTCGAGGACCTGAGAGCGCGTTCTCTGAGGAACCTGTTCGACCTGTGGTCATCATAAGAGGTCCAAGAGCGGGATGATCGCCTACTTGTGCCGTCTTTTCTACCTTGGCAACAACTATCATGGTTCTCAGTGGCAACTAGGACTACGTACGGTCCAGGGTGAGCTCATAAGTGCGACTGCAAAGTGGAGTGGGGAAGAACACTCACCAGCTACAATCCAGTTATCAGGACGCACAGACGGAGGGGTGCACAGCATGGGCCAGATAGCAATGATAATGTCTGGGGTACCACTAGATATCAACCAGATCAACAAACACCTCCCGGACGACATCACGCTCTGGGCGTATGCAGTGGCCCCGTCCGGCTTCAAACCACGTCATAGCGTGCTGATGCGTCACTATAGATACTACCTCGACACCTCAGACATGAATCTTGACGTGGCATCAATGCAGAAGGCTGTACAACACCTCATAGGGTCACATGATTTTGCCTTGCTTTCAAAGCCGGATGGCAACAGATCCTCTAGAGCTACACTCCTTAGTGCCTGTATAACGGAATCTGAACATATGCTGACATTCGACACGTACGGGACCAGTTTTCTATGGAAGCTCGTGCGGAAGATAGTGTCTCTGCTCATTCAGGTTGGTACAGGAGAACTAGCCCCCGAAGTTGTCCCTGAAATCCTTCAAGGGCATACAGTGATACGCAGCGGGATTAGGCCTGCCGTACCCGAATGCCTTGTACTCATCGAAGTAATCACACCAGTTCGTATGAAACGGAGCAAGCTGGCAGTGAAAAGAGTCCAGAAACAATTACGCACCCAGTTGGGATTCCTTGCGAAGTCCACTAGGACCTTGTCTGCCTTGAGTGAGGACTTTCTTTTGAAGCAATAGATGCCCTACTGACACCAAGCCACTTGGCAAGTACGTTGCCAGATTTCGGATCTCTTATCGCGATTTGCTCCACTGTATCATAGAATGCCCGGCCCGCTCTTCTCCTAGAAACTCTGGACAAATGCGAAATCCTAGAAACGGCATTTGCATTCTTGTCCCACTTTCTGGCGCCACGCCACACGAGAAGGGGCCAAGACGGCTCGGAATAGTCTAGTCGTCGGTACGGTGTATCCGAGCGGCTTGCCACAATCCCCACTGCAAGGAAATCTTGCACATATGCCAACAGTTTCCAGTTCTGTTCTCTGCGTACTCTGCCAAGCGCCAAGTCAGATAATGACAGTGCTTCAAACCCCTGGCTTAGCTCATGATAAGATGTAAAATGCAAATGCAGATTCTCCTCAAGCCAGAGCACCAACTCCTCAGGATCAACGTCCGCCTCTGATACAGTCCTTCTAGCTACATTAGGACTGGTTGACATGAAGAGCCTGCTCAGGGTTTCCTTGACACCACGGCGAACATCTCTTGAGGCCAAGGAACTGACCCCTAAGGTAAAATCACCAACAGCAAGCACCTCTAAGTCAGAGATAGCCGCTCGCAGGTCGCCACCTGAATGTTCAGCTATGTCCTCAAGCACTGTGTCTGCGATTTCGAGCCCATTGAGCATCGCAACTCGTTTCAGAACGATGAGTACGTCTTTTGCATCGATCGGCTTCATGTTGAGTACTCGACAATGTCTTACCAAGTCTTTCAGACGAGGGCTTTCGGGATCGTTAGCAGTCATGATTAAAGGGTGGATAGTTTCTTCCATGACTTTCAGGATGGCCCCTGCACCACCCCTGTCACCAGTACCAGAGAGGCCATCAACTTCGTCCAGCAAAACGATGCGCATTCGTCCGTCGAGGGTCTGTTGTGTGGACGCAGTCCACACCTGCGTTTCTATGACTCCCTTGTTGCGCTTGTCGCTGGCATTGAACTCGACTAGTTCAGCATCCAAGTCCCTAGAAAGCGCGACCACAGCTGATGTCTTGCCAATTCCTGGCGGTCCTAGTAGCAGCATCGCCTTGACCTTTGGCGTTTTCCGTTTCCAAGAAGCCACCCACTCGCTGAGTTCTTGTAGAGCTTCATGATTGCCTGCCACCTGATCCAAACTCTGGGGCCTGTGCTTCTCAGGCCAAGGCAGACCCTCCTCACTCATTCCGATTCCTTCCGAAGTCCCACGAAAGACAGGAGCGCTCCAAGCTGAACCTCTCCGCTTGCTCCTTCAGATATACGAAACTCGGCTTCTGCCGTCCTCTCAAGATAAGCCATTCTCAGACGCTCTGAGAAGTCCTGTTTCATAATCTCTCGATGTATCTGCCGTATCAAGTCAAGGGACGATAGTCCTTGATGATAGATGAGATCTCTGAGAATCTGAAGAGCTGCGTCACACTTGCCAGAATGAGCCATCACCAGCATCTCATGCACTCTGTTAGGGTCTGGTTGACCTGATATTGCATAGACGACTTCATCAGTGACGTTTCTACTCGCAGCAGCCGCAGCCTGCAGTACATTAATCGCAGTCCTCATGTCGCCCTCCGCAAGATACAGTATGGCCTCCTTTCCACTGGAAACCATTTTTACACCTTCTCTTCCTGCGATGTACTCAATCCTACTTGTAATACTGTCCTCTGAGAGCCGGGCGAACTTGAAGATGGCACATCTTGACTGGATTGGTGGAATGATTCGGCTAGAGTAGTTACATATCAGTACCATTCGGCACGATGCAGCATTTGCCTCCATTGTGCGTCTCAGCGCATGCTGTGCGTCACTTGTCAGGTGATCGGCCTCGTCCAAGACGAGGATTTTGAACGGCGCACCCCCTGCAGGAAGAGTTCGTGCAAAGTGCTTAATCTGATTCCTCACGACCTCGATTCCTCTCTCGTCACTTGCGTTCAGTTCCATAAAGTTCTGTTCAAACGATTCACCAAACAGGTCTCTTGCCATCGCGATGGCTGCAGTGGTCTTGCTCGTACCGGGCGGACCAGTGAAAAGGCAGTGGGGCATATTCCTCTTCTCAACGAACTTCGCCAGACTTCTAATCACCGACTCTTGGCCGACTATTTCCGTCAGAGTCGATGGTCTGTACTTCTCGGTCCAGAGGTCCATATCCATTGAGTCTCATCGTCCTGCTGCAGGAAAGTTGTGACACCTCAGTGTCACAAGGATGAGAGAACTCGCCATCGGCCCCTAAAAGACTCTTCGGGCAAGCTCGTTGTATAGTTCATTGTCAGTTGGACAAGACTGGACACAGGGGTCCTCGTTTCCCAGAAGCGGCACTAAGGTTATACTTATTGAGGCCACGGCATGCCGGGGCAACCTCAAAGAGGGGGTCCTGTCAGGAGGTATTTCATTTTGTATCGAAGAGCTGTCGACATTGTCCAACCTATAGGCAGACATCACACACCCCCACAACGCTCGTGGCTTCATTGTGTCCTGAATAGTGAGTCTGGCCCCCCACGGGAAGGGCTTTATGAGAGCCACACCAACTTAGGGTATGCAACAGTTGCGTAGAAGTTGGACAATCTTGGACATTTTCGAGTAGGGGCTTGAATGGCTCGAACCAGACATCTCTTTGATGCTGACTCGACACATTCCCGCTTCAAGGAGTACAACCCCAGTGCCGTTTCTGGGAGGACAAAGACTCCTGTGTCCAACTCTGTCCAACTTACAATGAACGGTTCGTGCTCTCATGATGAGAATCTGTGACGACATCGGTGAGATTGTGGACAGGCTTAGGATGACGTTTCTTAATGATGTCCGGGAATGCATATTCAGGAAGGATGTTCCGACAATCATCGCCTGTGGCCATCAGCTGGGCCCTTACCACCAAGGCGACCATGCAGACTTACCAAACTGGGTCATTGAGAAGTTCCTGAAACACAATCTTGTTGACCTAGCAGCCGAGGACGCCTACGAGTCCCTGAGAAGAGTGGAGAACCTCTATAGGGAGGACGAGAAACAACCACACAAACTTCAGCCATTTCATCCGAATCTCTATGCAGCACTGAATCGCAAGTTGCTTCGGCTTGAAAGCGATAAGACATCATTAGACCCTAGGAGCTACGAAGAGATTGAGAAGCTCAAACGGATAATCCCATTTCTGGTCGAATCTCGTCTGTCCAAGATAGTACGTGCAGCGAAGTCTGGTGCCTGTCTCGAGATGCGCAAACAGATGGCCAACGAGGAACGCTGGTTATGCGAAGAGCTCTCAAGAGTCGTGTCTGAGTGGCGTGATCATGTAATGAGATAGGCGGAGCCAACACAGGAGCTTAAATACGAATCAACATGCCTAAGCAGTAGACGCAGAGCAGCTGCCCGACCGCATAACTGTTTAGAGCAAAGATGTCGAGGCTGGAATCGATGTCCGGTCATGATGAGGGTCCACAAGAGAGGTTCGAGGAGTTCCTTCGCACCTACAAGGATGAGCATGGGAATCTCACCTACTGGCCCAAGTGCCAGCAGATGTCTCTCAACGATGAAACGTCGCTTGTAGTGGACTTCCAAGATTTGGTGAGCTTTGACAACATGTTTGCAGTGCTAGCTGCCGAGGATCCAGGATCGTTTCTCGGCATGGCCAGCAATGCATTGCTTTCGATTCTCAGAATAGAGGATCCTGACTATGTCAGTAAACTGGACATCAGTACGATTAAGATTCGGATAATCAACTACTCCGAACACGTTCCTCTCCGGCACATAAGGTCCAAACACATAGGCAAAATGATTCAGATAAGCGGAATCATGATGCGGGCAAGCGAGGTCAAGCCTCTCCTAGTCGAAGCAGTCTTCAGATGCAGAGTCTGCGGACAGGACATACCGCAGGCACAGGAGGACGGCCGTTATACCGAGCCTCCGCTATGTCCTACCTGTGGCAAGAAGACGGCCATACGACTCATTCCTGAGCAATCCAGATTCGTAGACTGGCAGAAAGTGAGAATACAGGAATCTCCCGACGAGCTTCCTCCTGGGCAGATGCCGAGGTCGGTCGACGTGGTCCTCGAAGGTGACATTGTCGACCTGTCCCGACCTGGAGACCTAGTGAAACTCGCAGGATTACTTCAGACAACTCCTGACTTCTCGCGGCACGGCGGCAGGTTGGCCACGTTCAACGTCTTCATAGAGGCCAATGGCGTTGAAATTGCCGAAAAAGAGTACGAACAACTTGAGATATCGGAGGAAGATGAGAAGCGCATACGTGAATTGGCAGAAGATCCCTATGTACATGAAAGGGTGTATGCTTCCATCGCCCCCTCTATTCATGGTCATGAACACGTGAAGGAGTCCATTGCTCTGCTGCTGCTCGGGGGCGTGGAGAAAATACTGCCTGATGGTACACACCTTAGAGGAAAGTCAAACATCCTGATCATTGGTGATCCAGGTACTGGAAAGAGCCAGATCTTGAAATTCGTGGCCGGCCTTGCTTCACGTGGCCTGTATACTTCTGGCAAAGGCACTACTGCAGCAGGGCTCACGGCAGCTGTAATTCACGATACGGACACAGGAGCCATGACACTTGAGGCAGGAGCACTGGTACTGGCTGACCAGGGGATTGCATGCATTGACGAATTCGACAAGATGGACCCAAACGATCGCACCGCGATACACGAGGCAATGGAACAGCATACAGTCAGCATAGCAAAGGCCGGAATCGTCGCCACACTCAATGCAAGGACGTCGATTCTGGCTGCGGCAAATCCTGCTCTGGGCCGATACGAGCCTTCAATGTCGATACAGGACAACATAAAGCTCCCGTTCACGATTCTCTCAAGGTTTGACCTGACTTGGATACTCGTAGACACGGTTGAGCCCACGAAGGACAGGGAGCTAGCACAGTTCATACTGAGCATGCATCAGAGGAAGAAGAGCCCAATCAAGGAAACAGTCCCTCCAATATCGCCGGAGTTCCTGAAGAAGTACATTGGTTACGCCAATCGCTATGTGATACCTCAGCTCACGCCTGAGGCTGCTGAAGTCATTGAGAACTTCTATGTAGACCTTCGCAAGAGTGCGGAAGGTGGTGCGGCGCCTGTGCCAATCACTGCTCGCCAGCTGGAATCATTAGTCCGCCTTTCAGAGGCTAGGGCAAGAATGGCTCTACGTCCCAAAGTGACCAAGGAAGATGCCCAGGCAGCAGTCCGTTTGATGCAGGAATCGCTACGAATGGTTGCATTAGACACCGCGACCGGGAAGATCGACATAGACCGACTTGTGTCAAAGATGAGCGCTGCTCAGCGGAGCTCATCAGACGTGATCCTGAAAGCTGTGAGGGATATGGAGGCCGAAGGCTCTCCTGTCGTGAGCGAGGATGCATTGATACAAAGAGTTACTGCCATGGGCCTTTCAAGAGAACGTGCTGAAGAAGTCATCAAGAAGCTTGTTGCAGAGGGCATCCTGTTCAACCCACGCGAAGGTAAGATTAAGCGGGCCCAAGCATGAGGAAGGAGCCCATAAGGACTTGGACGGGGCGGACGACAACGCGTCTTGACGAGCTTCCGATAAACCAGCGGGTCATCTCCTTGCTCCAAGAGAGTGGCATAGCTGATCTCTTTCCCCCGCAAGAGGCGGCCTTCAAGACCGGTGTCCTTGATGGAAAGAATCTCGTACTCGCAGTACCTACCAGCTCTGGCAAGACACTGGTTTCTGAGATTTGTATGCTCAAAGCCATCCTAGAGGGAAAAGGGAAGGCTGTGTATCTCGTTCCGCTCAAGTCCTTGGCACGAGAGAAGTACGATGAGTTTAGAAAGTATGAGAAACTTGGAATACTGACAGCGATGTCTGTCGGCGATTATGATTCTCCCGGGGCGAAGCTCTCCGATGCAGACATCCTCGTGTTGACTACTGAGCGGGCAGATTCGCTCATTTGTCACAAACCGGAGTGGATAGATGACATCGGGGTTGTTGTGGTTGATGAAGTTCATCTGATTAATGACCCCTCCAGAGGTCCGACACTCGAGATGGTGATTGCCAAAATCACTCAGATGCTTCCAAGCATCCAGGTGATTGCTCTGAGCGCCACAATACCGAATGCCGAAGAAATCGCAGCTTGGTTGAAAGCCGAATTGGTCAGGAGTTCGTGGCGGCCCGTACCTCTCAGTGAAGGAGTCCTCTTCGAAGGCCGAATCAGATTCGGCAATGGATCCTCCCGAACGATTCGGCATGCACGAGGCGAGGAGCTGGCTGATCTCGTCTGCGACACATTAGATGAGAATGGCCAAGTCTTGGTCTTTGTTTCAAGCCGCCGTTCCGCGGTTTCGGTTGCAAACAAGACTGTGCCCTTTGTACGACCCTACATCTCTCGGAGTACCTTGGAAACGATGTTTCAGACATCCGGTCGGATTGGAGGAGGTCCCAATGCTCCTGAGGCATCCAAGGTGCTGGCCAAGATGATGCAAGCTGGTGTGGCTTTTCACCACGCAGGTCTGACAGGTCAGGAACGCACGACAGTTGAAGACTGCTTCAAGGGCAATCTACTGAAGGTGATTGTTGCTACTCCGACGCTAGCAGCCGGGATCAACTTACCAGCCAGACGCGTTGTGATACGCGATTATCGACGTTACGAAGAGGAACGTGGCAATCAACCTATTCCTGTGCTGGAGTACAAGCAAATGGCGGGTCGTGCAGGCCGTCCCAAGTATGATGAGTATGGGGAGGCAGTCCTAGTAGCAAGGACAGAAGAGGAGTACGACTTTCTGATGGACCATTATGTTTCATCCGAACCTGAGGAGATCAGGTCCAAGCTGGCCTCAGAGTCCGCAGTCCGTTTCCATTTGTTGTCATCCATAGCTGGAGGAATGACACACAACAGGGAAGAGATAGATCGCCTCATGGATGGCACTTTCTTCTCTTTCCAGTACAGTCGCTGGGAGATAGATCATTACATCTCGTCTGCACTGACTTTCCTTGAAGAAGGACGGTTGGTCGGCCGGAGTGAAAGCGATGAAATCTATGCGACTAGTCTGGGGGAGAAAGCCGCAAAGCTATACATTGATCCTCAGACCGCCATCTTGTTTCGAGATGCGCTGTCAGAAGTGGGAGATGTCCATCCACTTGGCATGCTCCATCTAATATGCAGTACCCCTGACCAGCCACTCACGTATGTGACACAGGCAGAAATCGAAGACTGTGAAGCCTTCATCAGTAGTCATGAGAGCGAGTTCATTGTTGACATATCCGAACAGATGGAGAACTATGAAGAATACCCGCGGTTTCTTGCACAAGTCAAGACAGCACGAATGTTGAATGACTGGATATCTGAGCACACAGAACGAAACATCACCGAGGACTATGATGTAGGGATGGGCGATGTCCATCGCTACATCGAGGCTGCGGATTGGTTGATGCATGCCGCATCCGAGATCGCTCGAGTCACTGGCAAATCGCAACTGATTCCTTCTCTACACACACTTCAAGCACGGGTCAAGAACGGTGTGCTTCCAGAGCTATTGGAGCTTGTCAGTCTGAGAGGTGTGGGGCGGGTAAGAGGTCGAATGCTGTTCAATCACGGTCTGAGAACTCTCTCCGACTTGTACCGGGCTCCAGTAGAAGAGATAGCCAGAGTACCCGCGATTGGGCTTACCATCGCAGAGTCCATAAAACACCAGTTGGGCTTTGAAACGAGTGATGCCGGCGACAAAGCTCCGGTTCCCAGTGAGCAGCATGACCAGTCTGGTTCAGCACAGACACTGCTTGAGGAGTTTGAAGACGAGGGCAGCTAGAATAGAATCCCATCTAGATTGTTCTCAATTACCTTCACCAAATCCTCTGTATAGCGTGTGCAGATGTCACTCTCTGAGTGGCTTCCTCCATACTTCGTTATCCCACGGCCCGACAGTTCTTCAAGAAGGTTCTGGGATGCACTGCCCACAACGTCCAAGTTATACCCTCCCTCAAGGAAGAATGCAAGCCTGCCCTGTGCGTTCTGTTGTGCGATTGTCTTGATGCGCGCGTTCATCATGGAGATGCCAGAACTCGTGAGACCCATGCTCGTCAGTGTGTCCTGAAAATGACAGTCAAACCCGGCCGAAACGAGTACAAACTGAGGGTTGTAGGCCTTTGCCAAGGGTTCAACTATGCGATTGAAGGCTATGTCATAGGATTTGTCCCCGGCACCTGGATACATGGACAAGTTCACAGTATAGCCCTTGCCCTCTCCCGATCCAATCTCATCAGGAAATCCCGAACCTGGGAATATCGAACGCCCGTCTTGGTGCATAGTGACATAGAGAACCTTGTTAGTGGAATAGAAGGCTCTTTGTGTCCCATTACCGTGGTGTGCGTCGTAGTCAATGATCATCACCCTGTCAAGCTTTCTCTTTGCAACGAGATGTTGTGCGGCAACGGCAATGTTATTGACAAAACAGAACCCGAGCGCCCTGTCATATTCTGCATGATGTCCAGGGGGTCTGCAAAGGATGTAGGCATTGTCACTCTTTCCATCTACTATCCTGTCGACTGCTCCAATGCCCCCTCCTGCCGCCAACACCATGGCATCGTATGTGAACGCGTTCACTGCAGTGTCGAGAGTAAAGAACCCACCACCTCGATGAGACTTCTCACGTATGTCTGTGATGTACCTCCTGTCGTGTAGAGCATATATCTCATTGAGATCTGGTGGTTCTGGCGTGACTAGTCTGATGCTTCCAGTTTTGAGTAGGCCCGCTCTGTCTATGTATTTCATGGCCGTTCTCAAGCGTTCTGGACTCTCTGGGTGTCCCGGAGATATCTCATGTTTCGTGAACACTTCATGATATACCAAGTCAGTCGTCATTTCGAGATTCCTCAATGGGATGGAACTCTCAGACATATGGGACTAGCAGCACGCTGGATACAGGTCTGAAACCGCTGGTTGTTTACTGAGCAACTTAACTGATATGGTACAGCTCCATGTGGCCAATCGGTGAAGCGGACCCAATACGCTATCGATGGACAACAGCTGAATAGGGGCATCATGGACAATCTTTATCTTCGCGTTGGTCAACGCCAGCCCTGAGCCATGGGTCGGTAGTCTAGCTTGGTATGATTCTTGCTTGGGGTGGCTTTGGCATTATTGCCAGCGCCACAGAATGCAAGCGGTCGGGAGTTCAAGCAGTCAGGGACTTCCCCTGACTGGAGCTTATCTCCCCCGGCCCACCACTCACCTCTTTTCGGGAATCTCCCACAGGGTTTCATAGATTGGCCCGGGTGATGTGAGAGTACTCTTGGTCATCTGAAAAGAGGAAACTGTCATGGTACCGGCAGACTCTCTGGCCAGCGACTCCAAGCTCCTGACCATCCCATCTCTGTCATTCACTGCCCGCACTCGGGCTATCGTAGCATGCGCCTTGAACCCTTTCTCAGGAGGATACCCCAGATTTGCCAGCTGGGCATCGATTCTTCCCTTGAGATCGGTCATTTGCTGCGCATTCTGTGAAACCCCAATCCATATGACATTGGGGCGTCGTGGGTTTGGAAAGGCACCGATACCCTCCACTTGAATCGTGAAGGGTGGAAACTGCAATGTACCTAGAGCCTTCCTCATCTCGTCGATTCTTGAAACTGGAGTATCACCAAAGAATCGGAGTGTAAAGTGTATGTTGTCCTTCTCCACAAGCTTGAGTTTGGCAGCTTTGCTGTCGAGTTTGCTCTGAATACGTGAGATTCGAGCAAGGAGCGCATCGTCATCGATGTCAATACTAAGGAACACCCTCATCTTTTCTGACAAGTGGCACGCCTCAAGTCCTCTTTGAGTGAGCTCAGCCTGATTAAAACTAGCGGTATATTACCCGGGATGAACACGCTCAAACGGCGCCTTAGGAGGATGAATCCAGCGAAACTAATTGGATTGAAAGTCTGAAGGGGATTTGGAGTGAGTTTCTCACTGGGTTCTAGGCTATGTGGATAGACATGTCGACTGCCAGCCACTGAGAGCAAGCAGCAACGACCACAAAGGAGATTTGGCACACATCCAGACTCAGCTGTGTCAGGTTGGACGCGATACCATGAATCTCGTCATAATCACAGGAATGCCAGGGGCAGGGAAAAGCGAGCTCGCGCAGATCTTCCGTGATGCGGGTTTTCCCGTCATTGTGATGGGTGATGTCATCCGCGAAGAAAGCCGAAGGAGAGGTCTTGAGGCCAACCCCGAGAGCACGAAGAAGGTCATGCTGGATCTTCGTGAACGAGAGGGCCCCGGAGCAATCGCTATTCATTGTCTTGACGAGCTGAAGACGCATACTTCCCCGACAGTCGTCATCGAGGGCTGTCGGAGCGTTGCAGAAGTTGAGGTCTTCGAGCAGTACGCCGAGTCGGTCACGATTGTGTGTATTCATTCATCTCCGATTACCAGATTCGCTCGCTTATGCCAACGGGGACGCGAAGATGCTCCTCCAGAGTGGTCAGGCTTCCGGGAGCGCGACCTGAGGGAGATCTCAGTGGGTCTTGGTGGAGTTATTGCATTGAGTGACATAATGCTGATCAATGAGGGATCCATCGAGGTCCTGTACAAGTCCGGGAGAAGAATCGTAGCGAGGTTCCAGAAAGATGCAAACCATCGTGCGAAGCCGCGTGTATCCGACAGAAGATCAAGAACGAGTTGAGAAAGCAATCACGAATATCTTCGCTGACCTTTCTTACATCGTGGTTGAAAACGAAACACACTTCGAGGTGCAGTCTCCTCTTAATCGAGTAGGCTCTCTTGACTGGCTTCGACAACGAATCCATGAGCTCAAGATAATCGGTGTTGTGCGTTCAAGGTTGCTGTCTAACTGGAATGGACGTTCAACATGGTTATGTCTTGACAAGCAAGCCGCTTTCTCGGGAAGGGTCAGAATCGCTGACGACTCTGAAGAGTCTTCTCCGCTTGGATTCATAGAGATTGCATTCGACTTTGACACAGACCCGGAGTTCCAGAGATTCTTGTCTTGGTTCGCCCCGCGTACTGTGGACGGGCACGCTGTTGAGGGCTAGAATCTTAGTACGAATACCTCGCGTGTCAACCCGCTATGCACGGGCACCAGTAGCCGGAGCTCTGGGGTGAAACCGGAGTCATTCATCAATCTCAGGACGTTCATTTCAGCACTGCCGCAAATACACATGCTTCCTCCTTTCGACAAGAATTCATGGGCTTGTTGCAGGAGTGAACTGACTAACTCTGTTGCCTCTTCTCCACGGGTTGAGCTGGATTTGCCATACGGGGGATCTGTCACAACACAGTGGCATTTTCGCACCGGGATTGACTGGGCATCACCATGAATGAGGGAATAATCAGCATTACTAATACTCATCAGATTGATGCGAGCCCCTGTCAACAATCTCCAGCTGCGATCAAGCCCGACCGGTTTGGCCCCGATATGCGAAACTTCGCACAGTATTCCGCCTGCTCCGCAGAACGGGTCAAGTACAATGTAGTCTGGCATCACACCGGCAAGATTGCACATTACCCTTGCTAGGAACGAGTTCATCATCGAGGGGTGAAAGAAAGGCATCGATCCCGGGCTTCTTCTCCTCAGCTGACCACGCAGCTGTGACTGATTTGACTCACACACCAAGACGCGCTGTGGCTCCAGAACGAGCAACATACTCACAGCAGGGTTCTTGATGGCAACTCTGGCTCCGGTTGATGTTCTAATCAACTCTCCAAGTAGTCGAATGGCTGATTCCCTGCTGCTCGTCCCCTTGCTTCCAATAAGATTCAACACTCTGATGTAGAAGCTGTCCGCTGGTTTCACCCATGCTCGAATCTCATTCCGGTAATCGCCTTGTATAATACTGTTAAGACTGCCAGACTCAATTATGATACGGCCCGCTTCCTTGGTGAGGGCCGCTCTCCCCAAGATGAATGAAGAAGGGTCTGGATGGCAACGAACGACGGCCAACGGCCCGGACCAACTTATGTTGGCTTCGATTCTCGATGCACGAATCAGAGCTTGGACTTCAGCTTGGGCCAGAGTGACATTCTCGCCAGATACCAGCACGAAGTATCTGTTCAAACCCCTTTTCTACTCCTCCGTGGCATAGTCTTCTCCACCAGCGAATATTCGTTGCATCTCACCATAGAGTATTTCCATCCCTGACATCTGTTTCGCTGATACTGGTATTACGGTCGCCGCTCCTCCAAGATCGTCCAACATTCTGAGTATGGAGCCCGAATACTCCCGGAGCAATCCGCCCTCTGAGGTATCCAGAGATTCTTCAAGCAAGTAGGAGTCCTCTGACCAACCAACTATCTCTTGGACTTGATTCTCTAATAGTATGTCCTGTTTACTCAGGACATTCAGCTGGGGCAGTCCAAACCTTATGCTGATTGACAAACCGAGCAACATTGAGGCGAGATAGCCAGCTGGAGTACGTGCAATGTTGGAGTCAAGGAGGTAGAGTGACAAGGCAGGATTCTGCCCCTTGATACTGGAAATCATCAAAGGACCGGAGTTCCGATATGCAAAGAGTTCCATCTGTCCCGGACAATCAATCAGGACGTAGTTCGCTTCTGTGTTGAGAATCTCTTCCCTGATTTCGTTCGCATAGCTGACGGCCATATCCAGACTCGCGACCAGTGCACCGTTCGGCCCAAGACCGTACTTGTTTATCACCTCAGCGTAGTCAACATACTCTCGGATGTCGACATCGCTAGTATAGGGCAGATCCTCGACGCCCGGGTCAAGATTGACCACTGCAACACTCAAGTCTGACTCCGTGAGCCACTTCTCTAAAGAAGCAGTCAACATAGACTTGCCGGAACCAGCTGTGCCAACTATGATAGAGCAGAACATCGACTAGACCACGAGAGAGGGCAAGCTAATCCAGTCTTGAGTTCTTCGGTCGTCCTAACGGGCCCACTCATATCACTCTATGACTTACCGATTCTGCAAATTGCCATATCTCGTCACTTGTCGATATTTGCTTCGGTTTTCGCGCAAGTCTTATCTGTTCGCACAGGCAGTCCTGACTCATGGACCAGAGTGAGGCTCTGCAAAGACTTGCAGAGGCGATAGCCGGAGAGATTTGTCTTGCTGAAACAGACCCCGGTGCGGTCATGAAGAGATGGCGCGAGCGTTTTCAAATCTCCCAAAAGCATCTTGCTAAGCACCTCAGTGTTTCTCCATCAGTGGTAAGCGACTATGAAAGCGGAAGAAGGAAGTCTCCGCGCGTCGAAACTATTCGAAGGTTCGTTGAGGGGCTGATTGAGATGGACGCTGGAAACGGAGGTCGGGTCGCAATGGCACTTGAGAAGCTCGTCGCCCCCGAGATTGCGTCGGATGCAATACTTGATAGCCGCGAGTTCGGAGTGCCGGTGCCTGCGAGGCTGCTCATCAAGCACTTGGGCTGCACGGTGCTGACTCATGACGGCCTGCTTGACCGGGACATCTATGGTTACACAGCCCTAGACAGTGTAAAGGCGATAGTCGCTCTTACTCCACAACAGCTTCTTCGTCTATATGGTGGGACAACCCAGAGAGCTGCAATCCTCACGAATGTTTCAACGGGTCGGTCTCCTATGGTCGCAATCAAAGCCAGCCAAATAGGAACATCTGCTGCAGTAAAGCCTGCAGTCGTCGTACTCCAAGGTGTGAAGGAGCTGGACCCACTCGCCATCAAGATTGCCGAGAGTATCCATCTGCCTCTGTGCACATCAAGTCACACGTCAGCAGAGGATCTAATCCGCAGTCTAAGAGCTTTCAACCCCCACGTTGAGTGATAGAAACAGAGATTGGTGACTTTGGATCTGATGATGGAGGTGAACGACCCGGTTCACGGTTTCATTGGACTTACAGAACTCGAAGCCAAGATAATCGATTCTGAACCCTATCAGAGGCTGAGAAGAATAAAGCAGCTCTCCGGAGGCCATTATGTCTATCCCACGGGGACACACACTCGATTCGGCCATTGCATCGGTGCAATGTACCTCGCTGGTCTAATGGGTAATCGGCTCTTGGGCCAGCTGGGGCTTGAAGACTCACTTCAGGAAGTGCGGGTTGCAGCCTTACTTCACGACATAGGCCATGGCCCATTCAGTCATGTGTTCGAGGAGTTGCTGATTGAGAAACGGGGATGGAATCATGAAGATGTGACTGAGTGGATAATCCGTGAGAGTGAGCTGGGTGATTTGGTTGAAGATGGAGGCCAGTCCAGAGACCGTATAGCGAAGCTCGTGCGCGGTCAAGGACTTAGGTCGACTGATGCCATACTGGCCGGAATTGTCGCAGGCCAAGTTGATGTTGATAAGATGGACTACCTAGTCCGTGACTCCTTCTACTGCGGAGTCAACTACGGCTTGGTCGATATCACTCGTCTGATAAACAGTCTTGAGGTTTCGGACCAAGGTACACTACACTTCGACATTGCTGCGCGGGGTGCATTGGAGTCGTTTCTAGTGGCAAGATATGAGATGTTTCTGAACGTGTATTACCACAAGACAGTACGCAGCGTCGAGATCATGCTTGTTAAGATGATGAATGCAGCTGACAGCCTACTTGGGTTTACTGGCTTCTCTACACCAGCCGAGTTCTTGAAGTTGGACGACCCGTTCGTTATTTCAAGTGTACGCAATCTCAAACCCGAGTCGGCCGAGTCCCGGGAGGCCATAGCCATGGTCAATCTGCTGGACTCACGTGTGCTCTACAAGTGCGCGTTCGAAAAGGTCCTTCATACTCAAGACAGGTTTGTGTCCAAGGTCCTTACGAAGCGAAAAGTCAGAGAAACGATTCAAGATGAGATTGCATCGGATGCTGGTGTCCCCTCCGACGAGGTCATGGTCGACGTACCTACTCTGCCATCAGTGCCCTATGATCCCCATCAAATCAATCCCATGGAGATAAGCATCTTTGAGGTCATTGATGGAAAGAAGGTTCCACACAACCTCTCTGACTACTCAAACATAGGGCAGATGATGAAGGTGTACTTGGACGTCATTCGGGTCTACACACTCGACAAGCATCGGACAAAGGTGGGACGCGCTGCACGCGGGATATTCCAAGAGGTACCCGAGGCGGCACTAATCCACATGTGACATCATGTCTTGAGTTTCCTAGTGCAAGTATCACCAAGCGTCTGCTCATGTATGAAGCCTCAGCTGAGGGGCATGTCTTCTGACCGTTCATTGTTAGTTGGACAGAGTTGGACACAAGAGTCTTTGTCCTCCCAGAAACGGCACTGGGGTCGTACTCCTTGAGGCTGGAATGTGTCGAGTCAGCCTCAAAGAGATGTCTGGTTCGAGCTATTTAAGCCCCTACTCGAAAACGTCCAAGATTGTCCAACTTCTACGCAGCTGTTGCATACCCTCTTTCATTCGGAAACTGAATCGGTCAGGAGCCACCTAGACTCGTATTCTAGAGAGTCCGACATTGTCTATCCTGTAGGCGACTGTCACACGTCCTCCCTTAGTGGAATGACTCTGAAGCCCCTGCTGTGTGGTGAATATATAGTGTACACTGGGAATCTACCTTGAACTGATTGATGTGGGGTTGCGTGATGATCGAAGGCCTCAACGAAACTCTCCAGAACATCAAAACAATCTCTGGAGTTGAGAATGTTGTTCTCATTCAGAAGGACGGCCTTCCGGTCGCCAGTGCAGGTGTATGGTTCAGCAAGGAGGAGGTCTTTGCAGTAGCTTCCTCTTCATGTGCGATATTCGGGGTGGCCAAACTCATCCATAATGGCTTCAAGTATCTGTTGATGGAATCAAACACTTCCAAGGTCTTCCTGGCGTCATTACCCAACGACCCGGACTACTTTCTCGCAATCACTACAGCGCCCAGAGTCAATCTTGCAGCGCTCTTCATTGAGATGAAGGACTCTCTGTCGCGGGTGTCATTTCTATTGAAGCAAGAGGCAGAGAAACGTCTTCCGCCGCTTTGTTCCTACAATGCCGATGAAACTCGGCAGGTGCTCTCCGGGTTCTCGGTTGCAGAGAGTGGTAGTACAACCTATGCTGCCAAACGCTCAATCATATCCCTAGATCGGTCTCAAGCCATGGCACTCAGGAGCATTCTACGGCAAGTCCACGACAGCGTCAGCGAAATCGAGTCAGTCTTCCTAGCGTTGAGCGGAGGTGTCCGCGTGTCTCTTGACGGTTTCACAAACGACAGAATGGCTGCAATGTCATTTGCCCTGTATGATGCATCAGAAAGGGTTGTGAAGACTCTTCGCAACAGTTCTCTTGAGAATGTGTTGTGCGAAACGGATCGCATTAGGCACTTCATCTATGCAGTCCCGAACGGAGTGTTCAGTCTTTGGGTTGACCGGACCAGCCAGAAGCTGGGACTGATCAGGCTGCTATTGAAGCACTACATAGAAGAAGCCCGAAGAGTGCTGGCTTCTGCCTCCGTGGTGAAACCTACTGTTCCCGATGATCTCAGGGAACTGCTCATGTCTAGCACTTCCGGAGGTCTTGTTCTTGCGAGGCGAAACCAGTGACCTACTCAATCATGCAGATGATAGAGCTGGCAAACACAGGCTTTCCATTGCTCTTGAACTCGGTACTGGGTCGAATACCCGTCTTGGTGGCGGGGGAGGACACCGAACTCGTGGATGATCTCACAGAGAGTCTGACAATGCTGTGTCCGCACCGTCACAAGTTCGTCTTCTGGCGTGATTTCACCTCTGAGGGGGAAATCCGGTCAGTATGGGACGAGGAGCGGCATGACTACGAGGTGAGCCGAACAGTCGTGTGCTGCCTTTCGACTAATCTGAGGCTGGCCTTGGATCGAATCACGCAGTTCATGGGGTGGATAGTATCAATACCTCTAGGCGCTGACGTTCTCGGACTTCACGTGACTGAGGAAACTCTTGTGAAGGCGGCGTCACACATCCTGCGGACCTCTGGCAACTGCGGCGTACTCAGAGTCACATCGCCATCTGCAATCAGCTTCTCGCTTGTCAAGTCAGGTCTGCCTTGTCTAGATGTTGAGAAGAGGATTGTCAGCAAGATACTCAGCCGAAAGACACAGTCTCTTGAGCGAATTCGGCGTCTTCTCAGGAAGTCCTTACGTGATCTGAATGTTTCCGAGCAGATAGCCGATGAAGTCCTGAAACTTGACGACGACTCTGAGAAGCTGACACATGATATGTTTGAGGAAGAGGTCAACAGCTACGTCCATGCTGCTCGCCGGGCCGTGATGATTCTTTCGCGTATAAGATTGGCTCGACAGCTTGGAGCATCCATCACGCTTACCGACCGGAATCTCTACGAGGCCATCGGGTGGGAAACTGGAGAGATGCCTGAGCTAGTCCGCTTCATCAGAGGAGAGTGGCACGAAGACTTCATCGACTGTGTCAAGGGCGGTGCTCTCTCCGGGTTGGGGGCTTGGGTTGACAGCATGTGGGGAACATAGGAGAATCAAGAGCAAGATGATAATCGACTACGGCGACCGAACAGTCGGCGTCAAGATTGTGTTCTTTGGTCCCGCAATGAGTGGAAAAACCACGTCAATAAGGTGGTTGTTCTCGAAGTTTGAATGCGCAGACTGTCTTACATCAATCGAGAACACCGCAGGCCGAACGATGTTCTGCGACTTCGGTACTATTCCCTTCTCCTTGGGCAATAACTGGACGCTTAGTGCTCACATCTGGTCTGCAACCGGGCAGGACTTCTACAGGTCAACAAGAGAGGTCGTCCTAGTGGGAGCTGATGGTGTGATATTCGTTGCAGACTCACAAGAACACCTCTTGAAGGAGAATCTGGCGAGCTGGAATGAGTTGATGACGATGATGACCGACGAAGAACGGCCTCTTCCGGTTGTTGTCTGTCTCAACAAACAAGACCTTCTTGGAGCGGTTTCGGAAGATACGATGAGATCCTACCTCAGACTTCCCTCGTCGGTCCCTGTTTTCAGAAGCATAGCAAAGGAGGGATTCAATATTGTAGAAGCGTTCTCCATTCTATTCCAAGATGCCATACGCACAAGTATCCTCGCTCCGTCTTTACTGTGAAAACACAGGCCGGCGAAAACCGAACGTGCCAAGCGGATAGCTTTTTACCACCTCAGACAACTGGCACGGTCAGGGGTTTCCTCCAGACCCAATCCGCTCGTCATGCCGAGGGGTTCTGTCTTGAAGTCTGACAATAATAGCACAAGGTTCGTTTTTGTGACGGGAGGCGTTCTATCTGGCATCGGGAAGGGTGTGACCACCGCATCGATAGCGAAGATACTGCAGTTTCGCGGATACAGGATTCAGATCGTGAAGATTGACCCCTACCTCAACATCGACCCCGGAACTCTCAATCCCATTGAACATGGTGAGGTGTTTGTGACCGATCAGACGTGGGTGTTCAGACCCGCAAATGACTCCGAGTTCAGAATCACCGAGGTTGATCAGGACTTTGGCACCTATGAGCGATTCATCGGGATGGATGTCCATCCATCTCAGAACATAACTTCAGGGCAGATCTACCTCTCTGTCATTCTAGAAGAAAGAAAGGGTAGCTTCTTGGGCAAAACAGTACAGATAATCCCTCACGTCACTGACTGTATCAAGCGGCGAATATGGGAAGTCGCCAACAAGGAACCAAGACCAGATGTGTTGCTAGTAGAGGTTGGAGGGACAGTCGGCGACATTGAAGCCATGCCCTTCTTGGAGGCCGTAAGACAGCTGTCAAGAGAGGTGGGCCGAGAGAGGGCTGCTCTTGTCCACGTAACCCTTGTACCATATTTCGCTGCGGTAGGCGAGTTCAAGACAAAACCAACACAACACAGTGTCCGTGCCCTTCAAGGTCTGGGACTCCAGCCAGACATCATTGTGTGCAGAGCTGAACGGAGTCTTCCCGATTCTGCACGAAGGAAGATTGCTCTATTCTGCAACGTCCCTGAGGAGAGAGTCATTTCGAATCCTGACATCCCAGTAGTCTATCAACTACCCTTGTCGTTTGAGGACCAAGGTCTGGGTGAAACGCTCGTTAGTTTCTTTGGACTAGAGCCCCATGTGCCTGAAACAGACTCGTGGCGCGAAACGGCGAAAGCGCTCGAAACCCATTCGGAAACTGTGACAATTGCCATGCCTGGGAAGTATACAACTCTGAGTGACTCATACAAGAGCATCAATGAGGCTTTAGCACATGCAGGAGCACACTGTAGTGTGAAGGTCGAAACAAAGTGGGTTGACACCGAATCAGAATATGAAGAAGACTGCCTACGTGAGGAGTTCGCTGGCGTTGACGGAGTGCTTTTGACTCCAGGTTTTGGGTCCCGCGGAGTCGAGGGCATGATTAATGCAGCGGCCGTGACATTTGAAGACGACATCCCGTTCCTCGGCATCTGCTATGGTGGTCAGCTTGGGACAGTAGCCTTTGCTAGGAAGCGAATGGGCTGGCAGGGTGCGAACACCACAGAGGTGGACCCGGACAGTCTCTACCCAGTCGTTGACTTGATGGATGATCAGAGAACCACAGATGAGAAAGGCGGGACAATGAGGGTCGGTGGGCAAGGGGTCAGGATTGTCGAGGGCACTCGACTCCACAGCATCTATGGACTGACTGAAACAAGAGAGAGATTCAGGCACCGGTTTCACCTCATTGAGAGATACGTCCACCGCATGAGGAGTGAAGGGATGACAATCTCTGCATATGACCCGACAGGGAAGATAATCAATGCAGTCGAGTTGAGGGATCATCCATTCTGGATAGGAGTGCAGTACCATCCCGAGTTCAAGTCTAGGCCGGATAATGCACACCCGCTTTATGTCGCCTTTCTGAGAGCCGCCTTAGAACACAAACACAAGAGGGAAACCTAGTGGATCGGAACCTCGACAAGATGCTTTCTGCGCTTGTCGAAGAAATCGAGAGAGTTCAGTCGACTCGTGAGCGTTTTGGAGGGGTCCTCAGACGCATAAAGAACAGTATTGACCTTCGACGTTTTCCCGCAGTGGCAACGAATACCGTAGACACCAGCTTCGTAACACGAATAGAGCCAACGGCCCTATCGGGTCTCAGGATAGTAGGCATCGACGGAGGACTAGTTCGGAGAAGCTTCAGATCGATGGACTTGATCCTCACGCGTGGTATTGCAGTTGTCTTTCAGTTCGGCCCGAAGGAGGGGCCCTCCGTGGACTTCTTTCCAAGCCCGTTTCCAAGTCCTACTGTCAAACCAATCATGCTCACACTTTCCGGACTGGAACTGGACCAGTTTGTTTCGTTAGAGAGAATGGCTACTGAACTGAGAGTGACACTGTCAGTGCTTGATGAGTTCCATGCGGATCTGATTCTTGTCGATGGCAGCCTGTTCTACCACCCGCGCGACCGTCCGCCTAGCGGATCCGCCACAAATGACAAGTTTCAGGAAGTCCTAGCACTCTACAGGCAGATGTATCGCAAGGCCAACGAGAAAGGAACGACTCTGATAGGCATTGTCAAGGACAGTCGCTCAACCCGCGTTGCCACTATATTGGGCGACGTCTTACCACACCTCATGAGGGATCCATCTGTCTTTGAAATGATGCAGGGTGTCGACTATCGGTGGTTGCTCAAAATCTCAAGAGACTGTGACATCTTGGACACGTTTCTAGAGGAGGGTGAGAGGACTTTCGCATTCAGGTACTCTTCAGAACTGCAGCAGAATCTCAACTCTTTCCCTGAGGATTTGTCACCGTGGGCTTCTAGGATTTGGGTGACCTATCTCAAGACTGCACGAGAGGATTTGCCACTCAGGGTTGAGGTTCTGGCAAGAGGAGATGACGAGGACGCCAAGTCCCTTGACAAGGCACTATCTGCCATAATACCACTATCATCACAACACGACGAATATGGTATTCCGACGCCCATAGTAGAGGCAGATGCTAGGGCGAGGATCAGCAACAATGAATCACAGCTCATTGTAGATCGACTAATGGCGCTTTCTGGTCTGACCTATACGGCACTTGAAAAGAGACGGTCCAGAAATCCCTTTGGAGGCTGAGAGCTGATGGTATATCCTCAAGATGCCCGACTTGGCACAGTTGTCTGTACAGAGTCCACACCGAATGTGCTGGAGTTCGCATTTGTGGTTGAGGGGGCCGCAGATGAAATCATAGTGCGGCGCGGCGAGTTCGTGTCGGTGATGGTTGAAAGTGTCACAGTCATAGCAAGGGTTCAGGATCTTGTTCGGACCAATCGTTACTATCAACATGCAGAGGCAGTGAGAGAGTATCAGTCAAGGGGAGAGTCACTTCGATCGATTCTTCCCACCAATCGCTGGCAATACACTATCGCAAATGCTCGCGTATTGGGTTTCTGGGATGAAGGCAGGGTCGTACGTCCCTACTTGTCAGTCCCACCGGGCGCCCCGGTAAGAAGGACTGAAGAACAGGCTCTTGCTCCGTTCTTGAAACTGGAAACTAAGAACGGACTCAGGTTGGGTAGACTGTCCCATCATGAGCTTGAGTTCACACCATCAATCGATCGTCTGCTCTCAAAGCACTTAGCTATCCTTGCGATGAGTGGTGCGGGGAAGTCCTATTTCGTGTCAGTCCTACTGGAAGAGCTTCTTTCGCGCACTAAGGAACAAGGAAGACTTGCTGTGGTAGTCTTGGACGTACATGGTGAGTACACATACCTGAAAGACATTACCGCTGACCAATTGGGCCTTTCTGATGGTGAGATTGAGATTGAGCACATCCGTGGTTCCCACTTCCAGATACCAGTACCATCGCTCTCTGCTGAGGGATTGAGTTCCTTTGTTTCTGACATGAGTGGGATTCAGATACGTGACCTGCGGCGAGTAATATCGGAAGCACGGAAGAGATCAAAGGAGCGCTACACACTCAGTGACCTTGCGGAGCTGGTTCGTGGTGATGACAGTATCAGCAAGAACACCAAAGAAGCCATCGTCAGTTGGCTCATCAACTTGGATGAAACTGGTCTGTTTGGCATAGAGGCAGTACCCGATGTGAGCAGCATCATGAGTCCTGGAAAGCTCACTCTAATCGATCTCAGTGACTTCATCAGTCTGAAGAAGAAACAGATTGTCACATCGTACCTTGCGAGTGAGCTTCTCTTTCTAAGAAGGCAGCAGAGAATACCCCCATTCCTCCTAGTCATAGAAGAGGCACATCAGTTCTGTCCCGAGGGCCGTCATGAACTAGCGATTCCAAGGGCGCAAATCGAAACGATTGCTCGAGAGGGACGCAAGTTCTTTGCCCTATTGTGCTTGGTTTCTCAACGGCCTGTAAAGCTGTCAACAACAGTGCTAAGTCAGTGTAGCAATCAGGCTGTATTCAGGTGTACGAACCCGTACGATCTTGAACACATCGGAAAGAGCAGTGAGGGCATTGACCGTTCATCATTAGATTCCGTGACAACACTTGAAGTCGGAGAAGCCCTTTTTGTTGGAGAAGTGGTCACTGTGCCAACCTTTGTCAAAATCCGTCGTAGAAAGGTTGAACCTGCCGGAGCCATTGGGAGTCTTTCCGAAGCCATCAGGAGGACAGACAAGTAGTCGCTCGCCAAGCATCTCATCACAACTCTGATAAACAGAATCTGCCCCTTGCAGCCAGAAGAACACTCGGGGGCATAAGTCAGATGTCTGACAAGAACACGGATGAAATAAAACGACTGATTGACCACATGCAATCCGGACTTGTCGAGCTATTCGACCAGCTACGTGAACTGCGACGTCGACTAGGTCTAGCTACCAGTGAAACGACAGCCGACTCGCAGCCATCAGTCGTACAACTCTTCTCAGAGATCGTTTCTCCGTCGTCCAGTGCTGTTCGTACTGTAGGGGGGTTTCAAGTGCCATCGACTGGCCCAGTCGAGGCCAAACCAGCACCAGCTGATACTACTACTCGACCTGCGGCATCGAGTGTCAAGACCGAAGCGGCAACAAGTGAATCCGAAATACCGGCGAAGTCTGCCCGGACGGGTCAAGGGACTGCACCGGGAGGCCCCGAACCGAAACTCAGCGAGCGTTCTTCTGAGGTCAGTGCGACAGTGGCCAGAGTCCTAGATCCCATAGCACATGAGGTGCGCACAGGAGAGGCCTCAGCTCAGGTTATTGCTGAGTATCTGCAAGCGGCAAAAGATTACCTGATAACGAAAGAGAACCCAAATGAGAAAGTGGCAAATGACATGGAGGTCGTTGACAGGTTTCTAAGAGCTAGAGGCAACAAAGGAATTCGTCCTGAGGAGAGAGATAACATCCTGAGGAGAATTCGTCGCTGGAGCATAATGCTCAGCCGCTGAGAGAGTCAGCATGTGCTCATCATTCGGACTATCGTGCCCGACACGCTGTTTCTGTCCGATGCTGACTCTTACGGAGCCTGTGCCCGATTCTCATCCCGGCGGCCCGTCAACTACTGCTATTCCAAGTCGATGATGATGCGTTTCACCTTGGTCCTCGAGATCTTCTTGAGTCCATGCTGCCCCGGTTCGTAGCGGCACTCCAACAAACCAGCTTCGAATAGTATCTTGATTTGGGCACTTGCATTTGCCTCAGTTCCTCCGAGGTGTCTGGCCACTCTGGTTACGTCCTTTTCGCTATCAGAGAGGAGTCTTAGTATTTTCAGGCGAGTCGCCGATGAAAGGGCACGTCCTACATGCAGGACTGCATCTTCGTCGTTAACTTGTAGTGTTTCTGACAGTTGACACACCTCGCATGGGTTTAGATGTTGCCCAAGGATGGCTTTATTATCCTTGCTGTTTGTGGTCTTTCATCACACAGCAAGCAGCATGCCGATATCAATCCTTATAGCCGAACTTGCTATTTCATTCACGAGTGCTGAGCCCATGGGCGATGACGGCGTGTTCATTATGGGTTTCGACATTCTTCCGTTTCAAAGCCCACGCTCAAAGACGAATCCGCGGTTTTCATGCATAATAATGCGCGATGGAGCAGTTCTGAACGAGTATCCAGACCTGTCAAAAAGAAACCTGCTGAATCTTGTGAGAGAGATTTGCCCCATCTACTTGGCTACGGACAACGTCTTTGAGATGGCCCCGGACAGCAAGTCCCTGTTCGAACTATCTGGCAAGATGCCACCCGAAACAAAGCTGGTCCAAGTCACGGGAGCGCCACCCGACCAAATCCCCCTTAGGGTACTTGCACGACGATACGGGGTTCAGTCCAAGGGAAAACTCACTCCTCTGGAATCGGCAAGGGTTGCAGCATACCTAGTATCCATCGGAGTTGGGCACAGTCTCGAATGCTTCGGCGAACAGACAGAGATTAAAGTCACAAGAGGGCGAAAGATGGGACGAGGGGGGCAAAGCGTCAATCGATACCGTAGAAAAATACACTCAGAGATTCAGCAAGCGACCCGTTTCATAGAATCTCAGCTGAAGGCGGCTGGAATCGAATATGACATTGACGTGAGGGGGTCGGACTTCGGATATGCGAGTTCGCGTTTTGTCGCTTACGCTCCCTTGCCTGCAATCCGGGGTCTTGTGGAGTCCAAGAGGGGCGGTGATTTCAACGTACTTGTTTCCCCTGTTCGGAAGCGGGTCGAGTTCCTGCCATTGGAGCCAAAGCCAGTACGTTCCGAATTCACACCGCAGTATTTCATCTTGGGGATAGACCCCGGGACGACAGCAGCGCTGTGTCTTATGTCATTGGACGGAGCAGTCGCTTTTCTGACAAGCAAGAAAGGTCTGACTCGGGCTGACATGATCAGGATGGTGTACGAGCATGGCGTTCCTGTTTTGGTGGCTACGGATGTCACCCCGGTTCCACACCTTGTCAAGAAGATAGCGAGTACTATAAACGTGGAGGTGTTCACTCCAAGCAGGCCCATTGCTGTAGCGGACAAACAGGAGCTAGCTCGGCAGTTCTCTCAAGAAGCGCAGATTGGGAATGCTCATGAGCGAGATGCAATGACTGCCGCAGTCTACGCCTACAGGAGCATTCTTCCGAAGTTCGAGGAGATTGACTCCAAGCTCCGCGAGGAACAGATTTCGGTCGACAGAAACCACTTGAAGGCTCTAGTGGTCAAGGGCATGAGTGTCAACCAAGCACTGATGAGTCTTACTCGAGAAGAGCCCGAAGTTGTCGAAATCACTTCCGAACAGCAAGTCCCTGAAGAGGAACTGACACAGGCTCGTTTCAACGCGCTCAAACAGAAGAATGAGGCTCTAGAATCTGAGAGCCGTGTGCTTCTCGAACGCAATGAGGACCTCAACCGTCTTGTGGAGTTCCTGAGGTTCAGAGAAAGCGAGATTGCGCATAGCTTGGAAATAGTAAGTCGTGAGAACTACTGGCGCGTGAAGTGCGACCGGGAGGTCGTGAAGAGAGAGTCTGAACTAGGATGCACGCGGCACGAAGTGGATTTGCTTCGTAAGCAGGCACAGGATCTGACTAAGCGTCTTGAGCTACTCAGAGGGGTCAGGCGTTTGGAACTGAGGGGCGATATGCTGGCAGTGAAGATCATTCCTCATTTTACGAGAGAGTCAATAGTTGAGTGTTTCCAGAGGGTGAGTATTAAGCCCGGTGACATCGTATTGTTCGAAGATGCCAGTGGGGGCGGTCCCCAGACTGCGCGCATGTTGATCGATCGGGGAGTGAAAGCTGCCATTGTTGACACACCGTTGTCACATCTTTCAGAAGAAGCGCTGACGAAGGCAGCAATACCTGTCATCGACGCAAAGCTGGTTGAGCTTCAGAGAGTCGATGAGTTTGCATTCATAAGCCGGAAGAAGCTCGAGAATCAACTGCAGGATTTCATGAAGGAAGTTCGAGAGAAGGCCCGAAAAGAGGGCGAGGATCAACTAGTGGAAATGGTTGAGCGTTACAAGAGAGAGGTCGAACGATAGGAGACAGGCAGTCCTGTTGTTCAGGTCTGCATCTATTTCTCAATCGGGTATCTGAATCCACAGGATGTTGTTTCCTCTGATCAGGACTGAACCGTACTTAGCCATAATCTGATTGTCTTGCAGTTCCTCTGCATCTGCAAGCGTGAGGTTCATGTAGATATCACATCTTGTGAGTCGTCCGCGGAAGATTCTGTTGTCTTTGAGCTTTATTGAAACAATGTCGTCTAACACATTCTCAAGGGCCTTGAGTGGCATCTTCTCCGCAGACACAGACGAATCCTCAAGCGGGCGGGCCTCTGTGCAGATTATAAACCCTTTGCTGTACAGTGCTTTCTGACTTAGGTGAATTCCATTCGACGAGCTGCTCTCGGCAACATTAAGTGGAACACGAAGCCTTCACCGGCGGAGATGCGAATCTTGTCTCTGACATGTCTCGGGATAGAAGGGACCGCACATTCGTTCGGAGCAGGGGTGGTTTCAGATCAGGGCAAGGTTCTCTCGAATGTCTGGGACATGCTCTCTCCACAGGAGGGAGGCATCCATCCGCGCGAAGCAAGTAGACATCATTCAGACAAGGGTCCAGATATCATTGCGAAGGCACTGACAGAGGCTGGGATTGGTCCTCATGACATAAACCTGATTGCGTTCTCAAGGGGCCCTGGACTCGGACCCTGTCTAAGGGCAACTGCGACAATGGCCCGATCACTGGCATTGAAGCTAGAAGTTCCTCTCGTGGGAGTGAATCACTGTGTGGCACACATCGAGATAGGCTGCCTAGAGTCGGGGTTCAAGGACCCCGTCACAGTCTATGTTTCAGGCGGCAACACCCAAGTCATTGCTTTCGCCGGTAGTCGGTTTCGGACTTTCGGAGAAACCCTTGACATCGCCATTGGCAACATGCTGGATGTGTTCGGACGTTCAATGGGCATGCGCTTCCCTGCTGGACCTGCGATAGAACAGGAGGCCATGAAGGGGAACACATACTATGCTCTACCTTACTCAGTGAAGGGTATGGATGTGAGCTACTCGGGAATGCTCACAGCAGCTAGGAAGCTCCAATCAGAGCACATATCGTTGCCCGATTTGTGTTTCAGCATACAGGAAACAGCTTTCGGTATGCTTGCTGAAGTTGCAGAGCGTGCCATTGCACATACAAAGAAGAGCGAAATCCTGCTCACTGGTGGTGTGGCACGGAATAGGCGTCTCGGAGAGATTCTGGCAGGCGTAGCTGCCAGGCACAACGCGCGCTTTCACACAGTTTCACCATCTCTTGCCGGTGATCAGGGTGCGATGATTGCTTGGACCGGTATTCTGCAGTATGGTGCAGGAAACAGGCTTCCGGTCGCTGAGTCTTACGTGTTACCCAAGTGGCGCACTGATGAACAGGACATAACTTGGAGGACCTTGCCTTGAGGCTAGAGAAGTGGGCCATGGGTGCGGAATCAACCATATTCAAGACAGAGCAATGGGGTTATCCCATAGTATTGAAATGGCGTCCCCAGAAACCCTATCTCCTCAAGGACATCGACGAACTGCTGAAGAAGACAAGGACCAATAGAGAATGCAAGATGCTGACCCATGCTCGTGCACTTGGGGTATCAACCCCGACTGTGCACTGGACGGATCTTGAGAACTATACAATAGCCATGGATTTCATTGAGGGAAAACAACTGAAGCAGTTGGCAGGTACAGTGCCAGAGTCAAGACTTCGTGAATTCTGCTTCGAATTCGGGCAATCAGTTGCACGCATGCACAAGGGCAATGTCGTACATGGCGACCCCACGACGAGCAACGTGCTCATCGACACCAAATCGCGTTTGTGGATGGTGGACTTTGGACTAGCGGAATGGAATGCGACAACCGAAATGAAGGGGGTAGACCTACACCTCATTCGGCGAGCACTTGAAACAACCCACTGGGACCAACAGGAGGTCATGCTGACTGCTACACTTGAAGGATATGTGGATCTCCTTGGTAGTGAGGCCGAACCTGTTCTCTCAAGAATGGAGGTGATTCGTGAACGAGGGAGATACCACTAGTGCGCCCAGTACCAACGAGTCAACCAATCGGGCCCCAGTCGGCCAACTGAAGGCCATTGCTCTTGACGCACGACAACGTTTATATCCAATGCCAAGCCGCGGTGGTGAGAACCCGGTCTTTCGACAATATGACTGAGAGGTTACTCCAATGGCGAGGATGCATACCAGACGCAAGGGCCAGGCCGGAAGCACACGGCCCTCGACAATGCAAGCACCCCAATGGCTAGACAAAGATGCACAGTGGATTGAGAAGAAGATAGTAGAGCTGGCCAAGGCTGGTAACAGTCCCTCAATGATTGGTATGATACTTCGTGATCAATACGGTGTGCCATTGGTTCGGGTCGTGACAGGCAAAAGGATACTGTCAATCCTGAGAGAGAACGACCTTGAAAGAAGAGTCCCCGAGGACTTGCGCAACATGATTGCAAAGGCTACTGCTATTCGCAAACACCTTGAGGAACACAAGAAAGACCTTGTGTCAAAGCGAGGACTTCAGCTCGTAGAGAGCAAGATTCACAGACTGTCAGGATACTATAGGCAGGAGCGGGTCTTGCCTGCTGACTGGAAGTATTCTCCTGACAAGGCAGCAGTCCTCTTGAGATAGTTTTATCAAAATGGGTTTCTGCCACTCATATCGGGATGAGTGACAGGGACTTGAGTACCCCTGAGCTGGATGCACTGCATGAAAAGTGCCGAGAGGCTGCTCTAAACAGAGGCTCACGTGTACTCATATTGAGCTCGCCAGCTCCTGAAGCAACACTGCCGAGTGCACTCCTCTGCCGTTCCATCATGAAGTCTGGCGGGGTATTTCACATCACGTTCACAGAACCAGTCTTGAACATTGATGCACTCGGAACCGTCATCAAGGCACACTCGAGCCGAGTGCCCATTGTGATTGGAATTGACATTGTAGGAAGCCAAGTCACTGAACCAAGCGAGAACACCCCGATTCTGATAGGTGGTAGTCTTGACCAGCGCTGCTCGTCGTATCCACACTTGGGGCTTGGAAAGGGGATTTCTATCGCTGCTTATGCTCTTGCACAGGAGAAACTGGATGTCGGTCCTGAGGAGCTGTTCCTCGCAGCAACGGGATCCCTCCTTGAGAGTAGCTCCATCAGTGAACCAGATAGGCAGTCCAAGAGCTTGGTCAAGCTAGCGTTAGAGGGCGGGGTTCTGGAGGAGAAGAGAGGTTTCAGGATCTTTGGTGCGAGTTTCCTTCCACTCACGGAAACCTTGTCAAACAGCATAAGCCCATACCTGCCCGGTGTCAGTGGAGTACCAGAGTCTTGCGAGGCCCTACTTGACGATGCAGACATAGCTCCTCAGAAACGCGACACTCCGATATCGCTTTTGACGAACGAAGAGAAGAAGCGGTTGACTGAAAGGCTCGTCCCAAAGTTGGGCAAGTCTGTGATACATAGACTACTGGGCCTTGACTTCGAAACAAGCCTAGAGCCCGAAGACTCTCCGCTGCGTAGGGTTTCTGGTGTTCAGACCTTGGCTGAGGCTGCATGGTGCAGACAGGACCTAGGTACCGCACAGGCATTATGGATTGGTGATCGCGCAAGGATGTTGCGATCGGCACTTGACTCATACAGAGTCCACTGCAGAGGAGTGATTTCGGGTGTTCAGCACTTCGTGCTGGCTCAGAAGAATCGCGAAGTCGAAAACGTTTCCAGTCATGTACTTGCAGCGCCTCTCATCGAGGCAAGGAGCGAAACCCTTTCGGATGTGGGGCGTATTGCGTTCGAAAGCGGCTATGTTGACCAAAACGTCCTTCTAGTGCTGTACAAGGATGACTATGCAGGAGTCATCTGGCACTTCGACAGCATGAAACTTACCGAGGTCTTCTTGGCACTGACTAGCGCAGGTCTGGTTACAACGTCTACTTCCGCAAGGTCAGTGCTGGTCAGGCTGTCATCCAAGGAGGACCGAATGACCCTGTTCAATGTGTCAGACAAGCTGGCCAAAGCAGGTGATTGATATTGATGGTTGCGACAATCGAGATTGAGGTTTCGCCTGCAGGCGAAGCAGAACGGGTCTTGGATGCAATATCACCTGACAACATGCCCTTGCCGATGGGTCTCAGAATCACTTCTCAAGTCAAGGGTGGACGGCTTCATCTTAGTATTGAGTGTGACCGTGGTTTGGACTCTCTTAGGGCCACGATTGAAGACGTCATGAGTGCCATAGATCTCTCAATCAGGACAATAAACTCTACAGAGTAGCCTACTGTCAATCGACGGACGAAGGCTCAGACAGGTCGTCCTCAGGCAGTTTCCACGGTGAAGTATCGCCAGTGAGAGCAGAGTACGCTGCTCTCGCCTTTGCCCGTGCTCTGTCCGCCATCTCCTTAGTTATGAACCCGCGTTGGACTCCTCTCTTCAGCAGATGCTGGTCGATGACACGCGTTTCTCCGTCCGCCGGACTAACTACGTCAATCTCAAGATCCACGTACCGGACCCTGCTGGGACTGTTCTGAGTGTTTGGATAGACCTCGACGCCAGTGTTTACGTTGACGTATGTCCCTTTGAGCTGTTTGTCACGAGAGAAGTACTCCGTGACAAGAGTTTCTGAACCCGGAACGACATGGGTTATTGCATAATCCCCTTCATCAGGTGGTGTTTCGATGTTATCGGGGCTCTCAGGAGCAAGCTTGAGCTTCCTGTTCGTGTACCTGAACTGCCGGCGGATGGCAAGTTCCCCTTGGCTGACACTTATGACTCTGCCTCTTGAGAGAATTATGTTTCTGCCGTCCAGTTTCACGTGCTCGATATTGATTTGGTCTTCGACCTTGGGCATGTCACGACTAAACACTTTCTCCAGCTTCGACGTGACGTATGCTCTCTCCTCTGGCCGTTCTTCAATGATCATCTCTGCGAGGTCAACCAATGCCGCGTAGCCGGCACTCTTGTAGAAGTGGTGAAGCTTCACTGTTGGCCTTATCTTCGCCCGAGTGTTATCAAGCGTTTCCTTGACTTCAGCAGGAAACTCGATATCGGCATTGCTAGTCCCCTCAAACAAGAGTCCCGGTTTGTCGGTTTCACCGAACTTCGAGTAGACCTGATGTGCTGTATCGAGAAGGTCATCAACTTCATCTCTCAGCTCGTCGTCGGTGAGTTTCTCGGCCGACGTTCTCCACAGAATACCCCAGTTCTCGGAGTTCTCACGAATCCTTCTTCCCAAGTCCACTAGACGATTGCGTTCCTCGCTCACCTTGATCTTGGTGCTGAGCCTGACAACGGGGTCAGGTAGGAGCACTGCGGTTTTCCCGGGGATGGTTATGCTTGAGGAGAGAACCGGGGCCTTTCTTCCATAGTCATGCGCTCTGACCTGAACCATAATCGCAGTCCCTTGCTTGAGCCCCTTGTCAGGCAGAAGCCCCGATATTCCTCCCAAGTCGACTCTGGTCTGCCCAGTCTTCTCATCCGCACCCAGTATGAATCCTCTATATACGGAACTCTTTGCTACCTTTGGTGTACGTGTTATGACGCCACCCAAGCGTTTCCGCAGGACTTCTGTCAATCGGATAAGAACCGACTCATATGCGATTGCTACAATGCCTTGGAAATCGCTTCGGTCCCAGATGTCCATGTCTGGAATCTCGCCTTTGAAAGGCAGGCCAAACCTCCTTGCCACTTCTGGAGTGGGCTGCACCACATCAAAGTGGTTCTGCAGCAGTATCTGAGTCAAGGACTGTGAATAGATGCCCCTTATTCTCGCTTTGTACATAGACAAACACTGGCCCGGACCTTAGGCGTCAGAACCCCATTCGTGAGGGCCAAGGGAACGGACCGTTTCTTGTCCATACTCCTTGCGATTGCTAGTCATGAATCGGCTCAAGGAGGCTAGAAACATGCCATATCTTTGTCCTTGCATGATTCGGACAATTCGGGTCTTGGCTCGGCTCATCAAGAATCGATATTGCATTCTGTGCCCTAACAGCTGGGGAGTCTGCGCTACGGTCAAGGACAGCAATAGCCTCATTGGCCGCACGGCGTATGTTCCGAGGGACCGAAGAATCCTCAGATATCTGTTTAAGCAAACGTTTCGACTGCTCTATGTTCTTCTGTGTTTCGGGATCCAACTGGCTCGCCTCTGAATAGTCTTGGCGCACGAATGGAGTGCGAACAACCGGAGATTCTGACTTGGCTCAGACATATCAACGTTGCGGCATGGTTTTCTTGTCCGGAGATGCCAAGTATCGTACGGGGCGACAACAGGAACTCTGCTTCTGAGCATAGCAGCGGTATGCCTAATAGCAACAGAGCCAGAAGTACTGAAGGTGTCCAAGTTGGCAGACAAGAATGATGCGCCAATCAAGAAGATGGCCGAGCTGTTGCGCCATGGCGCCACAATGTTGGCACAGGCGTGTCCGCAATGTGGGGCTCCTCTGTTCAAGGTGGGCAATGACATATACTGTGCATCTTGTGACCGACGGATTGTAGTTGCACGCACTGAGAAGGAAGCGGAATCTCACATAGCAAAAGCAGTAATCCCACGGCTGAGGGAAACCCTGGTCAAGAAGCTGGTGAGTCTCAATGAGTTGGTGGAATCTGAGAACGACATCGAGGCCCTAACGAAACTGGCGAATCTAATGGTGTTATTGCTGCAAGCATTGCACAGACTCAACGGCATGACTACTGACGAGAATGCCCACTGAGATTGCAGATTGTCTTAAGGAGTGAGTACGCGCCTACTCTTCCTGCTCCTTGGGTACCTCTGTCTTTGCTCCGCGGCGGAGCCGTGCTCTCCGAGATTTGACCTCTTCCGGTCCCTTTAGCACCTTGCTCTTCCGTATCTCACACTGTCGGACGGGTGCGATTTTCTTGACTTCCTGATTGACCTCGGACGCCAGCTCTCCGAAAACGACCTTCTGAACCAGCTCATCAAAGGTGTGCATCTTCGCGTGATCAAGAATGACTTTCTCGATAGCTTTGCGCACAGAGTGTTCCTGACTGGTCTTGGACCGTGTCATTGTGAAAACGATTACAGAGATTCTCATCATGTAGTCGTCCTTCGTCAATATCGGACCAATCCAGTCGATTCTGGATGTGCCCCTTCTCACAAGCCCCCGTAGATAGTCTGAGCTCCATTCATGACCATGGAATATAGTCTTGGCCTGCTGTCCCAGAGCCTCTGTTATCTTGAACCGCAGTTTCACGTGGATGAGATCGAAGTTGCCAGTCAAGTCATAGAGTGTTGGCTCAACGGTGCGACCGATCAGAGCGTCGGGAGAGCCCGCAGGCGTGATGCCAATATCTTTGCTTCCGAAGTACTCTGGAGTAACTACCTGATACCAGACTTTCTCTCGCCACTTGTCTCTTGTCTTGACGGCAGCAGCAGCGGCCTGTTTTGTCTTTGAGGACATCTCAGCGTCACACTCGTGTTGGAGGTACTGTAAGACACCCTAGAGAATCTCGACTACTCCCATGGTCAGACCGTGGGGTCTGGGCGACATCAGACGAGTCTAATAAAAAGGTTGTGACATGGCTGGTCTTACCAGTCCTTTCGCAGTAGTTGCAGTCGGGCGCTTCTCAGCAAACTAGATATGTCCTTGAACGATGGCTCACCTAGGGACATCATTCATGACAGAGATAACATGCCCGCGTTGTGGATTCAAGGAGGTCGCATTGGTAAAGAAGGAGGTCCTAAGGGGAGGGAAGGTCAACAGAAGGACGTGGCACTGCCCCCGGTGTAGTCATAACTGGGAAATGGTCACAGACTCAAGTGGCAATCCAGTCACCGAAAAGGGCTAGAGAAGAGCTGATGGCGAAAACCTGCACCGTGGGTCACGCTGCTTTCCTGTAATCGACCACCGGATGATACATGCTTGGCGGAGCGTCCCTGTTCTCACAAACCTGCAAAACCATTATATCGCAGACAGTTGCTACGGTTCGACTGCGCGGAGGTTGCCAAGCCAGGCCAACGGCGCAGGGCTTAGGACCCTGTCACGTAGGTGTACCCAGGCTGCTTCTCTGTCATCCTGAGACCGAATCGCGAGTTCAAATCTCGCCCTCCGCACCAACATTGTCAAGATACTACTGACTAGGGAAGGAAACGGTCCGAAGTCAATCACTAATGTTATATTCCCACAGCAAAGATTCGGTCACGAAGCCGGGGTGTCCCAGCGGTAAGGAGACGGTCTCGAAACCAACACACGAGTGAACCGTTGCCCTAGTGGCTCGTGGGTTCGAATCCCATCCCCGGCGCCACCTGAACACACTCCGATTCTGTCTGGCCAATCTCTCCTAGAATGGAACACAGACATGATCACTTACGTAACAATCCTTGCTCAACAGCTTGTATGATTCTGCAGTGAAGATTCAGTGCCAGAGAGAAACCCAACTTGTGACACATCTCGAAACTATTAAGACGGAGAAATGATGGCGTCGACATATGGTAGAGAGAGTTCTCCTGTGCTATGGTACACGCTATGGTTCAACCGCAGAGGCGGCCCAAGAGATGAGCAAGGCGATCCAAGAACTTGGAATCAAAGTGGATTTGGTCGATCTCAAGAACGGACAACCGTCGAGGCCGCTTCACGATTATGATCTAGTCATCGTAGGAAGCGGGATTCAAGCCGGCCGGTGGACAAAGGCGCCACTTGATTTTATCTCACATAACACGGACGCTCTAGCCAAGATCAAGGTGGCCCTGTTTGTTGTGTGCGGATATGCTGGTTCACCTGACAAGTGTCAGATTGCTCAGAGGGAATACCTTGACAACATTGCCGCATCCTATCCGTCCCTGAACGTTATTTCAACAGGGCTTTTTGGCGGTGTTTTTGACTTCAAGAAGTACAACTTCGCGGTGCGGACTCTGGTACGGAGTATCGTGAAGAAACAGATACAGGGCAATGAGGTCCCAGAAGTAGTGGACTTCCGTGATTTGGGCAAGGTGCGAGCATGGGCTGTAAGTCTGGTCAGAAATGCTAGTCCTTGAAACGATTCTCCGGACTGCAAGCCGTGTGGCAGTGACTCCGGGATTATCGAGGTTGTAGGGAAGCAATAGAAGTCAGTGCAGTCCGCTCTCCTCAAGAGCCCTCTTTATCACATCTCTAGAAATCTCGGCCAGCTTGTCCAAGGACTCTTGGGTCCTTGCACCTATGTAGACACGAGCCTTTGGTTCAGTCCCCGAGGTCCTCACTAGTACATATGAGCCATCGCTGCACTCGACTCTTATTCCATCGATGTCAAGCACCTTCTGAATGTTGCTGACTTTCGACAGTAGCATCTTTCTCACATTTGCCATGAATTGGGGTTTGATCGCATCTGGACAAGATACTTGGTCCCGGAGCACGGGATACTCAGGTATTGAGGCCATCAGCCGTATGCAGCTGCCATTGCCGGCATCGAATGTCATCTGTGCAAGTCGCCCCGCACCCGCAATGCCATCCATCCAGCCGCCCAATTCAGTGAATATGGGCTTCCAGGGCTCAGAGGCGAAGACAATCTCCTTCTCATTGTCCGATGACAGCCTTTCCTGCAGCGAGCCGAGCGGAACCCTCACGACCTGTCCGCCCGCAGCCTCCACGACTTCATCTATGACACTTGATGTGTCGATGGAGGTGACAACCAGTCCGCCGCCCCTCCTCTGCACCTCGTCTCTTGCGAACAGAGCTATGATTCTATTCTGGTCGATAAAACGGCCTTTCTCATCAATGACCGCAAGTCGGTCTCCATCACCGTCGTGACATAGAGTCACGGCAGCTTCAGACTTGGCGCTGACCTTCATAGTGTCAGCCAGATTGCTTGGTGACGGTTCCGGCAGTCTCCCGGGGAAGTGACCATCATGATGTGAGTTCATGGTTGTCACCCGGAAACCAAGTTTTCCAAGAAGACTAGGAGTGTATTCCGTGGCCGCACCATTTGCAGAGTCTATCAGAACCCTCATTCCGTCTGCGGTCTGGCCTCTGCTCAGAAGAAACCGCCTGACTCGTTCAAGATAGGCAGACCTGATCTCTCCTCGTGCTACTTTCCCGATATTCCTCCAGCTGGCAACACGGAATGCTCTGGTGGAAACGTGTTTCTCCAGAGATGCCTCCTCGGATTTGACCATCTCCCGTCCACCTACGAAGAACTTGAACCCATTGTCCGTGGGCGGATTGTGGCTTGCAGTGACTATCACTGAAGCGGACAGCCCACTAACTATGCTCTGAGAGGCGACGGCTGGCATTGGTGCAATCGAGATGTCTAATGCGTTCACGCCTGTCGACATGAGTCCTGCAAGGAAGGCGTTCTTCAAAGCCACTCTTGATGTCCTAGCGTCCGTACCAACCGCCACAGTACTGCCGCCACTGAGGAAAGTTCCGAGGGCACGGCCAAGATCAAGCGCTAGGTCCACAGTCACCTTATCACTGATGCCACCACGGATTCCACTAGTCCCAAACAACTTCTGTGCCAACGCCGGCTCCTCCTTAGCCCTGCGGCAGTGCAAGATCTGCTATGTCCTTTGCAGTTTCACCAATTCTCAACAGACTGTCCACGACATACAGATGAGTCTGGGGCTCCTTATTTCGGCTTCCAATTATGTCATGTCTTAGAGATGCTGTGTCCGTGATCAGCTTTGCTTCTGCCGCTATGACCCATGCAACCTTGTCAGGATCGAATCTGAACAGGTTCGCCACTGCCATCGAGAGCATCTCCTTGACTACTGACGCTATGGGTGCGATTTTTCCTGTGAGCGTTGCGTCGAGAGCTTCACTGGCCCGAGATGCGATGTCAACTGCTAGGTCTGCGATTCTTTCAATATACTGAGCGGCCAGTCGGAAGTCAAGTGCCTCCACAGGCAGGATGCTCATCTTCTCAGACATGCTTGGGTACTGTATGGCCGATCTCAGTTCGCGAACAATCAGAAAGAAGAGTCGATCCACTTCCTCATCGCGCTGGACCACATCATCTGCCAAATCCTTCAGTCCAGCAAAGTACGCATCAAGTGCATCACTGAGCATTCTGGACGCCACCAAGTTCATCCTTCGCATTGCTTTACGAACCGGGAGCGTGAAAGGGTCCACTAGGCATTGAATGACCACTTGGTTGTCGTCCTCGTCAGTGACTTCGAGTCCCACAAAACGCTTGATGACTCTTCTCAGGTCATCTCTTTGAGTGTTTGTGATGGGCTTGTCGCTTGTCACCCGAATCTCATCGAATCCCAGTAGGTACGTACTGGTTATGGACCAACGCAGGTTCTGAGCTATGTCAATCGATGTAGATTTGGTTTCTCCAGCTCTTGGGAATCTGGGATCTACGATGAGACAGCCATCTTCACGTTCAGCAACCACAACCGGATCCCCTTTTCCGAGCTTGTGTCTGAGTATCCATTCCTTCGGCAATATGATCAGAAAAGAACTACCCTCTTTGCCTCCAGTCTGCTGCAGCTTTCTGACATGATATGGCATTGTTCTTGTCCCAGCCAGACTCGATGGTCTTGGGCAAAGTAAGGGTCTTAGCCTTATTACACTTCCCGCAGCGGTGCGCTGCGAAGTGGCCGTCGGTGTGGCATTTGTCATCTTAGAATGTTTAAAACGAGTCCGAACTCTGTTCATTCGGTGGCGAAGTGACCTCGGCAGTCCGTCATTTGATTCTGGAAAGGCTCATCAGGGCAGGTCTTCAGGTCACACCAGATGCACTAGGCTATCTTCTGAGTATCGATTCACCACTTGAGGTTGCAGACTCCATAATACAAAGCCTGGGCTCGACCAGCAGTCCGGTGGTGCTGACTCGTGAGTATGTGCAATCCTGCGTCGACAAGGCATCTTCAGAGATCATCGATGATCAAGCCCCCTTGATTCTCATATCGGAACCAGATTCGGGTCCATCGGCCGCACCAGATGCCGCTGCGCCGCCTGCGCCCGACACAGATAGCATACACTCGATTCAGGTGCTGAAGAATCCCGCTGCTTCAATGGTGGGCTCTGCCGGCACAGTAGACGACTTTCTTGCGCTGTTCACAGACAGGTTTCAGCGCATAAAGAGGATGTACATGGGTCGGGTGGACACTCACGACGCGGTGTCAATCGAAACGCTGAAGCAGAAGAAGATCGGCGTGCGTCACAGGAGGAAGCCGGACCTTGTAGGTGAGTTCTCCGAGCCAGTTCCTAGCTACACTGTGATTGGCATGGTCAGGGACAAGAGGGTTTCGCGTCAGGGCAACGTGACCATTAACTTTGAGGACTTCGAAGGGTCTATTACATGCGTGATTCCGGGGTCTAGAGAAGGACCAGATGGTCGAAAGCTCTTAGAGAGCGGGAACTCCATACTCCTAGATGAGGTCATATGCGTTTCAGGTCGCATTGACCAGCCCGGCAGGATGATTGCCGACAGGGTGACCTTTCCGGACGTCCCAATACCACGTGACATTGGTCGTGCCAAAAGGGACGTCTATGCCGCCTTCATCTCAGACTTACATTGTGGGAGCTATCATTTCCTAGAAGAGGAGTTCGATAGGTTCATCAGCTGGATTAGTGGACACGACCTAGACAGTACCGAGCGTAGTATTGTCGACAAGATTGAATATCTGTTCATTGCCGGAGATCTTTGCGATGGTGTCGGCATCTATCCTGGTCAGCAGGATGACCTCTGCTTGGCAGACATCTGCGAGCAGTACTTATATCTTGCAGGCAAGCTGCGTCATATACCAGAACACATGAAGATAGTCTGCATACCCGGCAATCACGATGCGTGTAGGCAGGCATTGCCTAGACCACCTATTCCCAACGAGTTTGCCAAACCGCTGTACGACCTTGGTGAAAGGCTACTGATGGTGGGTGACCCGTGTCATCTTCGAGTGGAGGGGGTCAACATTCTGATTACACATGGGGACTCCTTGGATGACCTGACGACGCAATTGCCCGGTGTGTCCTACGAGAAACCGGATTTGGCCATGAAGGCTCTCTTGCAGAAAAGACACCTTGCTCCCGTCTATGGTGGCAAGACAGAGCTAGCCCCATTGGCTCGTGACTGGATGGTTATTGACACACCACCAGACATAGTGCATTTTGGCCATGCTCATCATAACGTATGTGACAACTACCGGCACGTACAAATCATCAATTCAGGCTGCTTCCAGAGGCAGACTGAGTTCATGAAGAAACAAGGCATCAAGCCAACACCAGGTATAGTGACACTACTGAACCTCAGAACCTTCTCTCCTGAACTCAAGCTCTTCTACAACTTTGAGGATCAGTCGACTGGTGAAACACATATCTCATGAGTGTGTTCGGCAGCTGTTCAGAGGTTGGGCAATCTTGAAAATTCTCAGATTCGAGCTCAACTGGCTCCTAGCTCTCTCGATCTCTGAAGCTGACCTGACACAGACTGCTCTCAAGGAGTACGACCCCGGTGCCGCTTCTGGTAGACAAGGACTTCTGTGTCAGTCTTTGTCCAACTAACAACAAGCGGTCCAGAAAGGGAATCGTGTCATTAGACACTCTTGGCTCTAGTCTGACACCGCTCCCTGTGATTGTCCAAGCAATTCTCCTGCTATCTTGCTCAGTCGAGGGTCGGAGTCTAGGATGCTTCCAATGTGCTTTTTGCCGACTGCCAGCCTTATCTTCTTGGTACGACCATAGCGCCCCTTCGAAACCACGGTTGTGTTGATGAGCCCGAGCATGTCAAGCTCACTTATGAGGTCGCTAATCCTTCGTTGGGTGAGAGTGTCTAGAGAGAGCGCCTTTGCTATCTCAGAATAGACGTTGAAACACTCTCCTGTGAATATGTCTCTCTGGCCTCTGTCGGCCAGTACATATACGGCGAACAGGAGAGCTTTCGACTGCATCGGCAGGGTCTTTATCGCTTCAGTGATTGTATCCAGCTCGATTATCTTCTGAGCTTCACGGACATGTTCTTGAGTGACCTTGTCGTCTCCTTTACGTTCTGCAAGCTCTCCAGCGGTTCTCAGGAGATCTAGTGCTCTTCGTGCATCACCGTGTTCCTGCGCAGCCAAAGCCCCTACTAGGTTTATCACTCCTTCATCCTCGATGGCTCCATCATTGAAAGCTATTTGCACTCTCTGTTGCAGAATCCCTTTCAGTTCAACTGCATTGTATGGCGGAAATATGACCTCTTCTTCTCCCAGAGTACTCAGGACGCGTGGATCCAGCATCTCCTTGAACTTCAGGTCGTTGCTTATACCGATTATAGATATCTTGCTGTTCTCCAATTCACTGTTCATTCGCGTGAGACCATAGAGTATGTCATTACCTTGGGTCACATCGCGCCTCAATAGGCTGTCCACCTCGTCGAGAACAACGGTCAGTATGTTGGACTCTGAGTCGAGCTTCCTCTTCAACAGGTCTCTGATCTCATCTGTCGGCAGACCTGTGAATGGAACCTCCGAACCGTCAGGCATCGTTGCATCAATCTGGTCGCAGAGGCGTTTCAGCACACGATAGTTGGTTCCGACAATCCGGCAGTTGACATACGGTGTGAGTGGTGATCTGATGCCACTCTGCTCTGCCTTCTCAACAAGCAGTGACAGGACGTATCGGGCAACGACCGTCTTTCCAGTACCCGTTTTCCCATAACACAGTATGTTCGATGGTGGTGCTCCTCGTAGCGCCGGTCCCAGAATGGAACCTATCCTCCTCATTTGCTCATCGCGATAGGGAATCTTGTCAGGGACATAAGTTGGTCTCAGAGCACTCCTCTTCCTAAAGATGCCCTGACCCTGCAGGAACTTGTCAAACAGCTTGTCCAAAGGCTTCTCCAAGATTATTCAGCTCCATACGAAGACGGGGTCCATTCCAATGTTGCGGATGGAACATATGGAGCGCGTGGAAGAGATAAGGCTACGTATTACGTGGATGCATACTATGTCGTCAAGCGAACGCAAGATTGGTCGAGCATACCGTTGGGGTATGCAACAGCTGCGTAGAAGTTGGACAATCTTGGACAGTTTCGAGCAGGGGCTTAAATAGCTCGAACCAGACATCTCTTTGAGACTGACTCGACACGTTCCAGCCTCAAGGAGTACGACCCCAGTGCCGTTTCTGGGAGGACAAAGACTCCTGTGTCCAACTTACAATGAACGGTAGATAGCCAAACACTTCGGACAGACAATACTTGGAGTCTGAAGCTCATAGAAACGCGGGCTTAAATTGGGACCGGGACCATCATCTTTCCGGTCCGCCATGGAACCAAGCATTACATTGCATGATTGTCGGTATCGATATGAGGAAGTCCCAACTGCTGCAGCACAGCGGCCCTCCGATCAATCGAAGCAGAAGAGAATGGGGCGTTTCTCAGTGTCATACAGCCTTTCCCTTGGGCTGGGTGGTGAAAGTGATTGCGGCTGAGGGATCTAGAGATTGCTCTGCAGTCGATTGAGCGGCTTACCGAACATGACATCAACCTCGAAAGCTATCCCACACCACCCTCAGTAGCTGCTGCCGTACTCTTCGCGGCCCAGATGGAACACGGCGACATAGCCAACAAAACAGTGTTCGACCTTGGATGTGGGGATGGTGTGTTTGCCATCGGAGCTGCTATGCTCGGAGCAAAGCGAGTGGTAGGAATCGACGTTCAAACCAAAGCCTTAAAGGTCTCTCAAAGAAACTCAGCCCTGCTCGGGACAGAAGGCACGACAGACTGGGTCCTAGGAGATGTATCCTCCTTAGAAGTGAGAGGATCCATTGACACTGTGGTGAGCAACCCGCCCTTCGGGGTAAAGAAGAGAGGGGCGGACCTGAAGTTCCTGAGGAAGGCAGTATCGATTGCGGGTGTGACCTATAGCATGCATCTCGCGATCGAGAAGAATCGTGTCTTCCTAAAGGAAGCGATAGAGGAACTCGGAGCAGTGGTGACACAGATTGAAACATTCGAGTTTCCAATACCGAGAATCTACGACTTCCACAAGAAGGAGAAACACCTAATCAGTGTTGACCTCTACCGCATATGTAGAAGAGAGTGTGACCAGAATGGCTGATGTGAAAAGCGGCGATATCGTTGTGCCAGGAGACCGCTTATGTGTCATTGAGGAGCTGTCGCCCAGCGACGGCACTTATGAGAAAGAGGGAATTGTCTATGCCGCTGCGTCCGGAGGTGTCCATATCGATCTGAAAGACCGCAGCGTAAAGGTTCTCGACCATGGTGGAATCCCAAGGATCGCGCTCCCAATCAGAGGTGACATTCTGGTAGGTGAGGTCGCAAACGTGTATGAGCAGCGGGCAGAGGTCAGTCTAGTGAAACGTAATGACATGGATGTTCACAGTCCGTTTGTTGGCGAGATACACATCAGCAATGTGACCCGCCGATACGTCAAGTCAATGCACGACGTAATCAGACTTGGCGACATTATACGTGGGATGGCGACAAACACACATTCAATACCCGTACAGCTGACGCTTGTTGGACCCAACTTGGGCGTCCTGCTCGGCAAATGCTCGAAGTGCGGCAACCCGCTCACGCTCACTAGTCACAACAATCTGGTATGCCTCAGCTGCGAGAATCGAGAAACTCGTGAGGTCGCAACTGACTATGGTCAGAGATTCGGTCTAGAGCCGCGTCCTGACCTCGCGCCGAAGAGAAGGTCATTTGATGAGCGACGGTACGACGAGGATCGCACTGGCCGTGGCCGTCAAGGCTACGGTGAAGGACGTGGCCGGCGTGACGGTGAAGGCTACAGTGAAGGCCGTGGCCGGCCCAGTCAGTTTCATGAACGAACTCGAGGGCCATCGTACCGGTCCAGTGACCGCAGGAAGCAAGATGATGACGGGCACACCAGAGGAAGGAGGCGATAGAAACGGAGATACGAGTCATCGAGAACACAAAGTATCAGTTGGTAGCCGAGATACGCGGCGAAGGGCATTCATTCTGCAATCTGCTGCGTAAGACCCTTCTTGAGGAGGAGGCTGTGGATTTCGCTGGCTACAACATCGATCACCCATTGCTTGCTAGTCCTGTATTCACTCTGAGGACGAAGAGGCGCCAGGCAAATGTGGTTCTTAGAGAAGGCCTTGACAGGATGCTTGCGAAGACCGACGAATTTCGAAAGCTGTTTCAGCAAGCGGTTTCAGACCATGGCATCGACGAGAGCGGCTGAGTCCGTCAGCTCTGGGTGAGTCAATTGGCTTGGGATCACCTGACAGAACACAAGAGTGTCCGTGATATTGTAAATGACAAAGGACTTGCCAAGCTTGGCGACAGCCTCGTGAACCTCTGCTATTCTCTGGCCAAATCGGTGGTCTTGGGGGACGTCACTGGAGAAAAGGTCCAAGACCGTGTGCTTGCACGAAGCATTCGTGCGGTTTCACTACACACTCAAATCGGGCACAAGACGGACATTGGTCGTGCAGCTGATGCCTATGAAGCAATCTTTGCTTGGCTCTGGTTGAAACGAAAGATTTCAGTCGAATCAGCTGTTGACATTATTGTGAAGGCATTACCAATCGATTCTACAACGGGGCGCAAGGAAGAGGGGCAAGTCGCCTCTCATGCTTTCCAAGTGTTGCTTGAGCAGATGGTGTTTCAGCTACCTTCTGGTTCTCCATCCACTGATATGGGCCCACAAAACGGGTCACATCCGGTCAGCAATCCTTAACTGATGAAGTTCCCTTCGACGCCGGGCACGGGGTGCCACTATATGCAGTTCTGCGAGAAGTGTGGCGCATTGATGATTCCCACTGTTGGAGAGAGTGGAAAGAAGGTCTTGATGTGCCGTAGCTGTGGCCACACCATGGAGATCAAGGGTGAATTGAGGGTTTCACAAAACGTGACTAGGACGCCCCGTGACAAGATTGTTGTTGTTGAAGACGAGTCTGTTCCGATGCCCAAGACGGCCGCTGTCTGTCCGTCCTGTGGGAACACAGAGGCTTACTACTGGACAGTCCAGACAAGGCGCGGCGACGAAGGCGCCACAGAGTTCTACAGATGCACAAAGTGTAAGCAGACTTGGCGATACTATGGGGGTCGTTGAACGGTCCCTTTTGCTCTCTTACACGGCCAAGGGCGGGACAGATTCGGTTTACAGACGGACTCATACATTCTTATATCACGAGAATCAAAGACTAGATGACAGAGCACACAGCTCTGACCGATATTGACGGTGCGGACAGTTTGACTGAGGAGCAAAGATTTCCCCGGACACAGCCTGCTAGACTCGTCACAATACGTAGTCTGTCCGCTAGAACCAAGGGTCCTGTGAGAATAATGTGTATAGTAGTAGATTCGCGTCTTGGCACGGCACTTGTACAGGACATATATGACGAGGTGGGCAAGGCAAGACAGATCAAGGTTTCAGTCGAGGGATTGCTAGAGGTGGCTCAGAGATACATGCTGATAGGTGACATCACGGAGAAGAGTGCTCCCAACGGAAACGAGTTGATGCTCGCGGTCAGTCTGGTTTTTAACATCAACTCACTGAATCTCGAGGAATACAAGCAGGCGCTTGAACTGGAACAGAAGGTCTCTCACACGCTGAGCAGATGAACGGAGGCACTGAATGATGTTTCATGCGACACTTGATAGCACCAAGACTTGGAAACAGATTGTGGACGCGCTCGCCACATTGCTCACGGAAGTCCACTTTGTGGCGTCTGCAACGGGGTTCTCGTTGCGTCAGCTTGACTCGACTAAGGCTGCGATGATTGACCTTGTACTTCCCGCAGCGGTTTTTCAAGAGTACAGCTGCGAAGGAGAACATGATATCTGCCTCGGAATCGACGAGCTCACAAAAGTGAGCAAGAGAATGGCCAGTGACGACAAGCTAGACTTCAACCTGAACGAAACAGAACAGCGTTTTGAAATCAAGATGCTAGGCCAAGCCGAACGAGTGTTCAAGCTTCAGATTCTTACGCCTCCCGAGGACAGGACCAAGAAGCCAGCTCTGTCGTTTGATGTGAGAGCCGAGATGTACGCAGAGGCTTTCAAACAGGCTGTGAAGGACATAGGTGTTGTTTCCAGTCACGTCAAGATAGTCGCCCAGTCTGACACGATCTCATTCATTGGAGAAGGCGATACAGGCGAAGCACAAGTTTCGCTGAGGCTGGGCGAAGAGTCGCTTCTCTACGATCTCAAGGTAGACAAGGAAAGCGCTTCCATGTATGCTCTCAACTACCTGTCTGAGATTGCCAAGGCGATGTCTAGTGACAGTATTACCCTGCAGTTCAGTTCGAACAAGCCCTTGATGATGGAGTTTGCCATAGCTGAGGGCGGCAGGATCAACTTCATCCTGGCTCCGCGTGTGGAACGGAGATAGCCCCTGCGAGGTTGAGCTGTCGTTCTCGGTCACAGGAGGGTTGCGATAATGGGCTCTGCAGCTCTCAACATGGTTCTCCGTTGTCGATTGTCCGAACATTCCGCTTGCCACCGAGCAGGAGTCACCCTCTCTTCGAGTTGATACAGAGCATGCCGACCCGCACAAAGGAAACAGACCTCAAGTTCTTGCAGCTGCTGTTTCAAGATCACTACCGCACACATCCAAATACAGTCGATTTGCCTAATCAGCTCCAGATGCGTGAGTTCGGTATGGAGAGCTGGGACCACATCTGGCGGTGTCCTGAGCGTGAGGTGGCCGACCCGTCTGGCCACAAGGTCAAGATAGGCTGCGGACGGACTGGCAGGTCGTTCACGAAGATTCAGTCCTGTCCGAACTGCGGCTCTAAGGAGGTCCAAACCACAAACTGGAGCCGCCATCTCGGTTTCCGGACTGCTGACGCCCTTCGGAATGAGCTGATTGCGTCTGCGCCGCACAGTGTCTATCACTCGGCAGCATTCTACAGCACTCCAGTCGCCAAGAGCATGGACGAGAAGGGGTGGCAGGGTGCCGAGCTTGTGTTTGACATTGATGCTGACCACCTAGACTCTCCTTGTTCGAGTATTCACGACGCTTGGATGTGTAACAACCCTGAGTGCCACGAGGTTGGGACTGGCAACTCTCCTGAAACATGTCCCAAGTGCGGCGGTATCCGGAAGTGGAGTTGCGACAAATGCCACGAAGAGGGAAAGGAAGCCCCACCGGAGATGCAGTGTCCCAAGTGTGGCAGTGAAAGAGTCAGCACACAAATGTGGGGTTTCAGTACGCGGAAGTGGATATGCGATAAGTGCCTCAACGATGCCAAAGGATACACATTGAAGCTCTATGAGGAATTCCTTGTGAGTGACTTTGGTTTCGATCGTGGTTTCATCCAGCTGAACTATAGCGGTCATCGTGGATACCATGTCCGTGTGAGAGACCCTCGAATCTACAAACTGGCCTCTGATGGACGAGTTGAGATAGTTCACTACATAAACGGCGTTGGGTTCAACAGCGAGAAGTTCATAACTCAGATTTCGATGCCGCTTCCTTCCGGCGAGGTGTCTGGTTGGCCTCGAAAGATCACTGCTGCCATTGTGGAGTTCATAAGGAAAATCGATTCCTACACTGGCAAGGAACGATGGGTTGGGCCGCTGCGCAAACAACGGGCTGCGGCAATTGAGGGCCTTTTGAGGACTCCACCTATCATGAGCGGGAGAGTGGAGGGCGTCGGGTTCAAGTCTTGGCAGGAGATTGCTGCTCAGGCTGTCGCTTCGTATGGCGGAAAAATAGACGTGCCCGTGACTCATGATGTACACAGGGTCATACGTCTAATAGGCAGCCTGAATGGAAAAACAGGCTTCACTGTGACCCCACTCACTCGCGACCAGATTGATGATTTCGACCCATTCAGGAACGCCATAGGCTTCACCGAGGGGTCGCTGAAGGTCAAGGTCAGCGGCGGTACAGCGAAGGTCCCTTCGTTCAGGATTGGGGAAACAGAGTATGGTCCATATCGGGACGAGACTGTGGAACTGCCGATGGCAGCCGCAGTGTTCCTGCTATGTAAGGGTGTGGCGATGATTGAGTGAAACGGGGTATGACGAGATCAGTAAGTCTTGGCAAGCTGAAACAGAGAACAGTGAGCTCCAAAATCTAGAGGACCTGCGCCTAGGCCGAATGGCGGCCTATCTGTCCAAGACACGGCTATCTCTGTCCGAGGTTCCAGCAGGCGAGATTCTGCAAACCGACCTTCTGACGCAAGAGGTACTGAATATGGAGTTCATGTTGAATGACCTTCTCATGTTGCGCAGGAAGAAGATACTGAATGCAGCTCTCTCACAACGTCGGCCTCTTGGGACCATGACACTCGCTGAAGAAGAGTACTACAACAGAGTCTTCCGTGCCGTCGAGGGCCATTTGGAATCTGCCAAGAGCGTCCTCGCAGGGGCACCCCTGCCTGAAGCCAAGGCGCACGACAAGGGTAGTCCACATGCAAGCGGAGGCATGGCAGACGTGGTGTCAAGCCCTGAGAGGGTAAAATATGTCAGTGTTGTCTTCTTGCGTCCCGTCGAAACCGCATTCGTCGGCCTAGATGAAGAAACATATGGTCCCTTCAAGGCAGGCGACAATGCCATGATACCCGTAGAGAATGCAAGGACTTGGCTCCGTGACGGTACGGTTGCCAGAGTGGCCATAGACAAGCGGAAGGTGCATGACTAAGATGGAAAACGACAACCTGATTGAGCAGGTCATCAGTTTCTCGGCTCGCATTGCTCTTGCTCGTGAAGAGATCGAGCAAAAGCATGATAAGTTCCAGGTTGCTCTCACCGGTGTCTTCCGGCTTCTATCCGAGGGAAAGAATCCTGCAATTGGACGTATGCAAGCTGACCCGGAACAACTGAAAGGCTACGTGATCCGCCTTGCATCCCAGCTCCGGCAGGATAGTCTTGACATCTGTGACACCATGAAGTCGGGTCTGGCTTCAATCATCGAGTCTGCACGAAACCCATAAGAAGGTCACATGCCCTAGAAGGGCTTATGCGGCAGAAACGACAGTGGACCGTGTCTCTGGGCGCGGCACTGTGTGTGGTCCTATCCCTACTGGGAGGCACTGTTCCCCCCTTTAACACGCAGAGCCTTCCTATGATATTCGCCTACGAGTTGTCCATGATTGCAGGTATGCTCCTAATCCTATTATTGGTGTACAAGAGGGGCTTCACAGAATAACCAATCATTGCTAGTTGGACAGAGTTGGACACAGGAGTCTTTGTCCTCCCAGAAACGGCACTGGGGTCGTACTCCTTGAGGCTGGAACGTGTCGAGTCAGTCTCAAAGAGATGTCTGGTTCGAGCCATTCAAGCCCCTACTCGAAACTGTCCAAGATTGTCCAACTTCTATGCATCTGTTGCATACCCATTGTTGGAATGCCTGTTCGTATGCGGAATTCACGTAGCTCTGTACTTGACCGTCCACTTGTCATGGCCAGCTCTATGAGCTGTTGGTGAAACTTTTAATACGGGCTGGAATTTCGCTCTCGCATCTGCCAACCAGCCGGAAGCGCAGATGGTGACTCTCTCATGGCAGAATCAAAACAGACCTCTGGCAAGCCGATGACCCTAGTTGATCCAATCGACATGTCATTGCTCGATGCGAAGTTCAGGGACGACATAAAGAGTATGCCTGACGGAGAGGAGATATCCGCTTGCTTTGCTTGTTCCACCTGTACAGCAGCATGTCCGATTGCCAACCAGTGGAAGTACAAGCCTCACCAACTGATTCGAATGATTCTCCTAGGAATGCGTGAAGAGGTCCTGTCGGGCAAGGAAATATGGGAATGCCTGACGTGTTTTCAGTGCCAAGAACGCTGCCCGCAGAAGGTGCGAATCACAGACATCTTCTTTGACTGCAAGAACTTAGCGGCTGAATCGGGTAAGGTGCCAGAGAAGGTCGTTGCAATCGCGAAGGAGTTGATTGACAAGGGGCAGCTCTATGTTGTGACCTCGGACTGGGAACGTGAGGACTTAGGACTAGAAGCGGCAGTGCCTGGGTTGTCAACTGATGGCATAAAGGCAATCCTGAAAGAAACCCGGACTGGCAGGCTCGTCAAGGGTGGTGAGTGAGGTGCCTGTCTACAATCTGTACATGGGCTGCAGCGTTCCTGCGAACTATCCTAACTACGAAGCTGCCATGATGAAGGTGGCTGAAGCATTGGGTATGGAGTTCGAGTACATGCCTGATGTAGCATGTTGTGGGAGTCCAAACCTGAGGGCGATTGACTATTTCGGCTGGCTGGTTGTCAACGGCCGCACGCTTGCTATCGCTGAGAAGAATGGTCATGACATATTGACACCCTGCAATGGATGCTTTGGCTCCTTGAAAGACGTTCAGCATCACCTGAAACACGACTCAGAAGACAGGGTTCGCGTGAACAAGGAGCTGAGAAGGTACGGCCTCGAGTTCAAGGGAACAGTCAAGGTCCGCCACTTGGTCGAGGCTATCTATACCGACATAGGCCCTGATGAGATACGCCGCAAAATCACCAAACCCCTCGACGGGGTCGGAATCGCGATTCACTACGGCTGTCACCTTCTTCGTCCAGCTGATGTGACTGAGTTCAAGCCCGAGATGCTTGAGGAGCTGGTGAGGGCAACCGGCGCAAAGGTAGTCGAGTATCCTTTGTGGAAACAGTGTTGTGGTGCTACTATCCTGCCTGTCAATGAGCCTCTGGCAATCAGGCTTGCGAGGGACAAGATACGATCCATGAAAGAGGCCGGTGCGGAGTTTGCAACGGTTGTATGCCCCGCGTGTGGCAACCAACTGGACCTTCAACAGCTTGGACTCAAAGAGTCTTATGGAGAGGTGTATGACCTACCCGTTCTACTCTATCCTCAGATACTGGCCTTGGCACTGGGAATCGGCGAGGACGCAGTTGGACTACGGATGAACCGCGTCGCTGCAGACTCAATACTTGGTCACCTGAAAGGTTGAGGTGAGAGGAAGCGTGCCTGACACGGTCCTGATCATTGGTGCCGGTGTTGCTGGAATGACCGCGGCCGTTGAACTGGCCGACTCAGGTATCAAGAGTGTACTTGTAGAATGTGCCCCGTCTGTGGGGGGCAACGCACTAGACCTCTACAAGGCTTTCCCGACGGACGACTGTTTCTACTGCTTTGAAGGCAATCGTTGGCGGCCCGGAATCCGCAAGTGTTTCTACAGAAGTGCAATGGTCGATCAGCCCAATATCGAGCTCAAGACAGGCACTGTAGTGAAAGAGATCTCTGGCAGGCCCGGGGCTTTCAAAGTCAAGATTGCCGTGGGTCCAAGGTATGTAGACCCTCGAAAGTGCACCTTGTGCGGGCTCTGTGTAGAGCGTTCAAGAGCATTCCATCTGGCGTCTCCACAATGCCAGCCGCAGGCGATGACCTATGATCCCTCAATGGCTGACGAAGGTGCAAGAAAGGCCGAGGAAGACTGTCCGACCAAGGCCATCAAGCTCGATGCGCAGCCCAGCGAGGAAATTGTCGGGGTATCAGATATCGTAGTCGCTACTGGCTATCATGAGATGAAGCCAATTGACATGCAAGAGTACGGCTATGGTCGGATTCCCAATGTCATCACACAGCTGGAGCTTGCTCAGATGCTCGATCCGAACGGCAAGTCCGGTGGAGTGCTGTTGCGCCCTTCGGACGGTACCAGAGTGAAACAGGTGATGATGGTCCAGTGTGTGGGTAGCAGGGATGAGGAGCGTCACCCCTATTGCTCCAAGATCTGTTGTGTTTTTGCACTGAAACATGCAAACATCATAGCTACCGAAAGGCAGGATGCACGTGTTTCGGTCGTCTACATGGACATCCGAACCTATGATAGACACGAGCGCTACTACCGTGAGTCAAGAGATGCCGGGGTCGAGTTCATACGAGGACGAGTGATGCGAGTCGAGCCACGCAAGGATGGGGCTGTCAACGTGACAGTCTATGACTCGCTTCTGGACAAGTATCTCCGATTATCTGTAGACCTGCTCGTACTATCGTCTGCACTGGAACCCCCACAGGATGCGTCAGGCATCATGAAGTCACTCGGACTTGGGTCTACATATGGCTTTGTGGCTGCCGCAGACCCTGTGTCCGAGAACGAAGTGGTGGCTGGAAACCATGTCTATGTGTGTGGGACAGCAGCTGGTCCTGCAGAGGTTTCCGAGAGTGTGACCCAGGCAAGAGCCGTGGTGTCCAAGATACTTCAGAGCAGGCGGTGATGGCTGGTGAACCATGACAAGTCTGCAGTGCTTTTGTGCACCTGTGGCAAGACGCTTGGTCTTGACTTCGGCTTCTTGAAGAACAACGTTGCCGGGAACGAGCTGGCCGCTGCGGTGACAGTCTACGATTTAGTCTGTCAAGAAGATGGCCTAGCCCAGATAGAGAAGATGATGGACAAGTATGGTGGCAGGCTCGTCATCGCTGCCTGCACAAGCCAGAAGATAAGGCCTCGGATTGACCACTACTTGAAGTCAAGAGGAAAGGACCCTACACAGATACAGTACGTCAACATCCGCGAGCATTCTGCTTGGGTACACAAGGACTCTGACGAAGCGAGTCGAAAGAGCAATGATATGATACGCGGGGCATTGTTCCGTTCTTCTCTCTCAAAACCGCTCCAAGTCCAACGAAAGGAAGTCAGGAACCATGTGACAGTCATTGGAGGCGGAGTCGCAGGGATTGAGTCCGCACTATCCCTCTCCAAGCTAGGCTATGAGGTTTCATTGATAGAGCTGGAGAAGAGTCTAGGGGGTCATGTCATCAAGCTCCCGACTGTAGCCCCCACCGGAAAGTCTGGTCGAGAGGTTCTCAGCGGCAGGCTCGATGCTGTGAAGAAGGACAAGAGAATCACAGTAATGACCGATACACGCGTGAAGTTCGTCGAGGGCGAGATGGGCGACTTCACAGTACATTACACCCAAACTGGTGGAGAAGAGAAGAAGATTAAGACATCGGGAATCGTGCTAGCGATGGGCTTCCAAGAGTTCAAGCCTACGACGATGCCAGAGTATAGGTATGGCAAGAACCCGGATGTGATAACACAGTTCGAGCTGTCATGCATGCTGACAGATGGTCAAGTTTCACGTCCCTCTGATGATGGACCGGTCAGAGAGGTGGTCATGGTCCAATGTGTGGGGAGCAGGTCTGAGGATCACAAACGTGACTGCAGCAAGCTCTGCTGCACGTTCGCTATCGACAACTCTTTGGAGCTTCTGAAGAGGGTCCCTGATGCAAGAGTGCACATCGTCTACATGGACATCAGGGTACCTTTCGAGAACGAGCTGGTCTACAAGGAGTCCCGCGAGAAGGGTGTTGACTACATCCGGGGCCGGGTCAGCATGGTGTGGGAGAAGGACGGGAAGACCCGTGTGAGAATCTATGACTCGCTACTGGACCGTTACTTCGAAACAAGCCCTGACCTGATAGTCCTATCCTCTGCGGTTCTTCCTCCAGACGGCCTTCCAGAGCTCTCTCAGACCCTCGGCTATGCCTTGGAGTACGATGGGCACGTGAAGGAGCTATATGGCAAGCTCAGACGTGTTGAAACCCGAAGAAGGGGCGTAATAGCTGTAGGTGCAGTGGCTCACCCCCAGTTTGTCTATGAAGCAGTGACCGATGCACAGGCGGGTGCTTTGATACTTCACAATGAACTCAACAACGGGAAGATTGAGCTGCTCGCGCGTGGCGCAGTGTTGAACGTAGACGATTGCGTCGGCTGCAGCCTCTGTGCGCAGCAATGCCCCCGTGGTGTTCCGCTGATGGTAGAGCAGACGGAGGCAGAAACACAGAGCGAAGACCAGAAGATACTCTTCAAAGCCAAGATTGACACGCTGAACTGCCATGCGTGCGGCGTCTGTCAGAGTCTCTGTCCCTCCGCCGCCATACAGCTGAACTTCCTGTCCAACGAGCAGCTGTGGTCCGAGATAGAGGCCAACTTGGAGGGCGCTGGACCTGAGTATCCGATAACCGTCTGTTTCTACTGTGAGGAGTGTTCTGTTTCCACGATTGACATAGTCGGAACGAGGAGGCTGGAGTATTCTCCAAGCACTCGTCTGATTCCTGTCCCCTGCGCTGGCAGAGTTTCAATCATCGACATCCTGAAGGCATTCGAACACGGAGCGAGCACGGTAATGATTGCGTCTTGTGAAACAGATCGTTGTCACATGGGTGGTACTGGCAACGAGATCGCGCAGATACAGGTTGATGTTGCTCGCGAGATACTCAACGCCATTGGGTGGCAGGGCGAGCGTGTGGAGATGTTCAGGATGTTCAGTGCTGAGCCCGAGAGGTTCACTAACGCCGTGGGGGAGATGGTCCGGCGTGCTAAGGAGCTTGGTCCGACTCCTGTTCATCTCGGGACAGCTGGCAAGTGGGCGGAGGTGCGTCCATGAGCGCCGTTGAAGTGGTCAAGGAGATGGCGCCAAAACGGCGTCGTATGATGGACATGGTCTTGACGCTTGGTGGGCTCAAGGAGGAGTCTGCCGTACCTGTCAGCAGAATTGCGGTAGAAATCGAGAACCTTAGACGTGGGATTGGGCCCCTCATCGAGCCTATCGTTGCGTTTCCCAGTTCTTACTTCGATGCCTTCTTGGAAACAGCAACACGGACTGGGCTATTAGCACAGATAGCTGAGAAGTCCATCTTGGTCGATTCTATCGCCAACTTGGAGAAGGCTGCTGAGAACTTAGAGTCAAAGGGGCTCCTCGGCCTTCTCGATGCCTTGAGATTATCATTGGCGGCTAAGAAGCGTGTCAGTGCTGAGCAACGCCAGGCTTCGGTAGTAGACATCGATAGCATTCTGAAATCAATACCAGACGTGATTGCCAGAATGGACTCCGTAGTCGGGGAGTATGAGGAGAAGGCCAAGGCGAACGCGGTCGGTGCTACTGCCGAGTTGAATGCACTCATCGAGTCCCTCTCACAGGCGACTTCCAGTATTGAATCGAGCCCAGACACGACCCTTGATGCACTGCAGAAGCTTGGCACAAAGACAAGGTATGGTCCCTTCCTACGTGCCTCGGCCCAAATCAAGCGTGGGAGAAGAGAGGGCCGGATTGAGGACTCTCGTGTGTTACAGCTGGTATCAGTGAACGCCCTGACAGAACTACATCGCGGCATAATCCTATTCATTCTGAGCAGCATGGGGTCGAAGACAGCAGTGCAGCTGGCTACTCTGATGAGGGTTTCCCCAGAAACAGTGCAGTCAGCAATCATATCTATGATTCAGAGGGGTGAGATTGAGATGGCCGGTCTGGAAGGTGACTCTCCGGTCTTCGCTCGCGTGCTTGCAGCCACTCCCCCGACGACGCTTGTATTGAAGCGAGTCATTCAGCAGTTCCGTGGAGTCGTCAGATCACTGAAGGGCAGCACACAGGACTCTGCCAAGGCCTCCTTGGATAAGCTTGGGCCTATACTGGAGAAGCTACAGTTGCTTGGTGAGTACGACGAAACCAAGCTCTCAGATCATGTGGACACGCTCAGGAAGACTGTGGATTCAATGACAGTGGGGGTGCTGCAGTCACAGGGCACAGGGAGCTCAGACGACCTCCGTCTACTCGTATCTGCAGGCCTCGAAGCCTTCACAAGGTTCAGACTCAAGATAGCTCTGGAAAAGGGGCCTAAGCTAGTTTCTGAAGCGAACGTGTACGGTGAGAAGCTGAACCCTGAAACCTATGATAGGATGGTTGCCACATATCTCGACAATGAACTTGAGCGCGGCATGATACTGGTTCTCATCCGTGATATCGGAGCCATGACTGCCCATGATTTAGCCGAGAGAACACACATCCCCCAGAACCGTGTGTTTCAGCATCTGCTGAGATTGAAAAGTGACGAACTGCTTACAGCAGTGGGCGAGTCCCATGGTTATGTCTTGTATGACGTGCCTCGAACTCCTAACGAGGCTGAGATCACAATCAGAACCGTCAGCAGCTTGGCTCCTCAGCTCTCGGCTGCAAAGGCTGAGATCAATAGCATACTGAGCGATTTCAAAGCTCAGGACATAGGGCGACTTGTAGGCTCTCTGGACGCCTTCTCGAAGTCATGTGACAAGATGCTGAAGATCAGAGTCGGCGGCCAAGTCATTGCCGAGCCGGTACTCAAGGGTGTTGAAGAGAAGATCAAGTCTGCCGTTCTTCTGGCCTATCGAGCTCGTGCCAAGATTCCCAGTGCAAAACCCAAGGTCACTATAGACGACTTGGTGGAAATAGATGTGCCGTCGGTACTGGATGAGTACCGTGACATGATGGGGTACGCCCCGCTTCTGGGGTTCGGCACAATAGACTGGGAGTCCTCTAGGTGCCTTGGATGCAAGTCCTGTCAAATCGCATGTCCTGAACACGCAATCGAGTTGAAGTCCAATATTGATGTTCCCAGCTACTTTGACTTCCCTGAGGAGGCACTTCAGAAGCTTCCAGTCAACAAGGCCCTGTTCTATAGGACAGTCCGTAGTCTGGCAGCTGTACGACCAACAATAAGTGTCCCACTAAAGAGGGATGCTCCAGGCTTTGGCAAGGTCGAGGTCGATCTCTGGCTCTGTGTGGCTTGTCTGACCTGTGTCAGACGCTGCCCGGGCCCCGAAAGCGGCGCACTTGAACTGGAGCTGAAGTGGAGCCTGCCCGAGGTTGTTAGACAAATGACTGCCAAGGCCTGATTGCGTATGTTGGAACGTTGTCACTTCATAAGTGACTTATACCTCCATAGTCAGTCCAACCACAAGTACTGTAGCTGAGGGAGCAGACATGATAGACTTCACGCTCACCAATGAACAAATCGTGCTGCAGAAGAAGGCGAGAGAGTTCGCTCAAAAGTACATGATCCCCTATGCCCACTATTACGACAAGACTGGCGAGTTTCCACTATCAATAATCAAGAAGTGTTGGCAAGATGGTCTCATGAACTTGAGCATACCAAAGGAGTATGGGGGTCTTGGCCGAGGAGTCATCGACATGTGCCTAGTCGTCGAGGAGATGGCCGCTGGATGCGCAGGCATGACTACGAGTATCTACGTGAATTCCTTGGGCGCAGAACCGATACTTGTAGCAGGTACAAATGAACAGAAAGAGAAGTATCTCAGGCCGCTAACGAAAGACCTGAAGTTCATCAGCTTCGCATGTTCGGAACCTGGGATGGGGAGCGATGTTGCCGGTATCCAGACTAAGGTCAGAAAGGAGGGTGATTACTACGTCCTTAATGGCACCAAGTTCTGGATAACGAATGCGCCATATGCTGACACCTTCACTGTCTTTGCTAGTCTTGACCCAAGCCAGCGACACAAGACTCTGTGTGCGCTCATTGTTGATGCCGACACACCGGGCGTGAAGACGGGTCGGCCTGTTGAGAAGATGGGCCATCGTGCTTCTGTGACCTCGTCTGTCATGTTCAAGGAAGCGAAAGTGCCTGCAGAGAACCTACTGGGGTCTGAGGGAACGGGGTTTCTGACTGCAATGGCCACATTCGCTATGACACGGCCTGCAATCGCAGCCTTTTCAACAGGTCTCGCGAGGGCAGCCATGGAGTATGCACGCGAATACGTCAACAAGAGAGAGGCATTTGGGGAGAAGCTACGCAAGTTTGAGGTGATTCAGTTCAAGCTGGCTGAAATGTACATGAAGATTGAGGCGTCAAGGATGCTCTACCTCAAGGCCGCATGGCAAGCGGACACGGGCGCCGAGTCCACCATTGCTGCAAGTGTGGCCAAGGCCTATGCCACAGATGCAGCGATGTGGATTGCCAGCGAGGCGCTGCAGATTTATGGAGGTTATGGCTACATCGACCAGTACCCGTTGGAGAAGCTGTTCCGCGATGCCAAGCTCTACCAGATATATGAAGGTACCAGCGAAATACAGCGGCTCATACTGGGTCGTCATGTCTTGGACGGCTACGATCCAGCCATGGAGAAGATTCCCGGGTGGGGATCTATGAACCGTTCATTATAAGTTGGACAAAGTTGGACACAGGAGTCTTTGTCCTCCCAGAAACGGCACTGGGGTCTCACTCCTTGAGGCTGGAATGTGTCGAGTCAGCCTCAAAGAGATGTCTGGTTCGAGCTATTTAAGCCCCTACTCAAGATTGTCCAACTTCTACGCAGCTGTTGCATACCCGCCTGACTTCTAGACAGACAGGCCGCCGCGTTCATGTCTTCGTCACGTACTGAGGCAAACCAGTTTCACGTGACTGATGTCGTCATTTGCACCATGGCAAGTCCTGATGCCGTGCCTACAACTCTGGTGGCTTGACGCCCGCAGATGACATGAGCATGAAGATCTGCCCGCGGTGGTGTATCTGCTCTGTCAGCACGTTCCATAGAGCGTCCCCATAGGTGCGTGGGTTCCCCATAAACTCCCTCGTCTTAGACATGAAATCGACGGTCTCATGCACCAGAAGGTCTTCTAAGATGCGTTTCTGGGTTTGAATGGTACTTAGCATCTTGTCCAGCTTCTTCTGGGTTTCCTTCTCACCCTTACCCTCCAATACGAACTCAACAATATCGCGGTTGAAGACATCAATGACATGTACCAGTATCTCACGAATGGACCTCGTCTTCTCTGAGCACCTATAGTCCGCCTTCTTCTCATTCAGTCGCTGGATTGCATCTTCAAGTGTACCGAACACTTCTCCCCAGTAGGGAAACATACTCTTCAGGTCCATATCTTCGCACATTGCTGTGACCAATCTGCTTACATCATGTTTGCTGAAGAATGATTCGCTCGCGTTCTACGGCCTTCAAGGGGAAGAGCACAGTGCCTGAACTACCAGACATCGTCGTTCTTGCAGAAAGCATGGACAAGGCCTTGAGAGACAGACTGATTGAGGATGTATCTGTCAATCAGCCCAAGTGTCTAAATGTCAGCCCGCGAAGATTCGCGAATCAGGTGAAGGGCCGCCGTTTCGAGCGTTCCAGCCAGCGTGGTAAGTGGATACTATCAGATTTGGACACGGACTGGACATTGGCTTTCAATATGGGCATGGGCGGGGAAATCAGACTACACGCTCAAGACGAGAAGCCAGAGGCAAGAAGAGAGCGGGTGATCCTCCGACTTGACGGTGGACAACAGGTGTGGATTCATCACTGGTGGTTCGGTCATGTACATCTCGTTCCGAAAGGGCGCTTTGGTTCTCACCCCCAGATAGGACGCCTAGGTCCGGAACCGCTAACCGATGACTTCACGGTAGACGCCCTCTACCATATGCTTGAAGGAAAACGTGGATGGATCAAGAAATACTTGCTCGACCAGAGCTTCATCGCAGGGATAGGGAACGTCTACGTTCAGGACATGCTCTGGTACGCACGACTACATCCAAAGAGGAGAGCGGACTCTCTTACACGACAGGAAGTCAAAGGCCTTCACCGAGCCATCCAAGATGTCTTGAATGAGGGCATCAGCTACGGAGGCGGACCGGGAGAGCAGGATATCTGGGGCAACAAGGGGCGATATCATGAGCACTTCAGGGTGGGCTACAGAACCGGCAAAGCGTGTCCTGAGTGCGGAACCCCTGTGGAGGAACTACGTGTCGGCTCGACAACCAGCTACATCTGTCCAAAGTGTCAGGTCTAGTGCTCACACTCTGGCCTGTTCCTGTAGCCCTCTGTATCGGTTGTTCGGTTCACAATCACTGGCTTGACAATGCAGATTTATGCCGGTCTAAGCGATGAATCCGGAAGGTGATGGTTTCTGTGTTGATCAAACGCCTTCGGGAGTGCGCCGAAATCACTGCCATAGATGATACTCGTCTGCGCGAGCTTCTGAATCCACTGCACGACAAGGGCGCCCTGAAGTTGGGGTACAGTCTTGCCTACGCTACTGTCAAGCCGAAGAGAGCCACACTGCCGCACAGAATCAAGACATCTTCCGAAGTGTACTATATGTTGAAGGGCAGTGGCCTGATGCACATCGGTGACGAAACTGCGGAAGCGGGCCCGGGCGATGCAGTGTACATCCCTCCGGGCTCAGTCCAATACATAGAGAACACCGGGAACGAAGACCTAGCTTTCTTATGTATAGTCTACCCGAGCTGGCGGGCGGAGGACGAGGAAGCGGTGCAGGTCACCGCAAAACAACACCGAAAGTGAATGAAGTCATACACTCTCCGGTACCGGCGGTGTCTGTTCCTGGACTCGTCCGAGAGCATCACCAATGAAGACGCTCTCAGACGGTACGGAAAAGCGGCTCACTTCACCTTCTTGGCGAACTCCCTGCCCCACTCGTAAGCCTTGTCCAGTTCCTCTTTCGTAGGCACCCACTTGACCGTGAATGGCTCCATGATCACCTGCATCTTGCCCCGTTCCATGGCCTCTTGGATTTTCTTGACGGCACCGCCGCTCCAACCATAGGAACCGAACGCCGCGCATTTCTTGCCCTCGGGTTTCAGCACCTCCAGATCGGACAGTATGGGCGCAACAGTGGGCAGAATCTCGTTGTGAAGAGTGGAGCTACCCACCAAGATACCCTTTGCTTCGAGCAACTCGGCCATTGTATCGCTACGGTCACTGTGCGGGATTAGCCGAAGTAGAGGTGTCAGGCCTTCATCCTTGACTCCTTCAGCTATGGCTCTGGCAAGCTTTGTCGTGCTCTGCCACATGGTGTCCCATGTGATCACGACCTTGTTTGTGGTCCGCTCACCCTTTGCCCACTGAAGGTACCTAGTCGCGATTTGGAGCGGATCTTTTCGCCAGATGAGACCGTGTGACGGTGCTATGATCTTGATGGGAAGCTTGAGCTCCAGCACTTCCTCAATCTTTCTCTGGACCTGTCTGCTCAGGGGCCACAGAATATTCGCATAGTACTTCTCAGCCTCCCTCCAGAGCACATACTGATCCACCTCATCCGCATACCGCTCCTCTGAGGCGTAGTGCTGGCCAAACGCATCATTGGGCATCAGCAACTGCTCCTCAACGTAGTAAGTGAACATGCTCTCTGGCCAATGAAGCATCGGTGCCTCATAGAATCGCAGAGTTTTTCCCCCAAGGTTGATCTCGTCCCCAGTCTTCACAGTCTGGATCTTCCACCCGTCCCGGTAGTGCTTCTTCAAGGCGTCAATCGCCCTTGCAGTACACACAAGGGTGGCGTTTGGCACTCTCTTCAGCACTTCTGGAACTGCACCCGAGTGGTCTGTCTCTGTATGGTTCGAGATCATGTAGTCAATCTTCTGAAGGTCGACTATCCTTGATATCCTGTCAAACATCTCCTCGGCAAATGGTCCGTAGACCGCATCTACAAGTGCCACCTTCTTGCCGACCACCAAGTATGCATTGTACGTGGTCCCATGGTGCACTGTGTAACTGTAGCCGTGAAAGTTGCGTACATCATGGTCTATTGCTCCGACCCAATAGACTCCCTTCATTATCTCGAAAGGTTTCATTCTAGGATTCCTCAGGTGAAGCTATGCACACTCTGAGATAAATCAGACAGTTCGGGCAGAGAGTCACTGGGTTGTTCACAAATCTCTTTGAGTAATGATGGTCTGACTGGGAATCACTCCGTGAACATCTCAACTCGATCGAGCCACTCCTCCACGAGGGCATTGAACAATCTGTCCTGTTCAATCTGTAGATTGTGCCCCGCCAGATCTAGGACAACAAACGATCCTCGGGGGTAGTTCCCGAGTATGCTCCATGCGTCTTGGTACCCCACTACGGAGTCTTGTCGTCCGACCACAATCAGTGTCGGAGCACTGAGCGTTCCCACGGCTTTGTCGACATCAAAGGAGAAGCCGTAGGCTTTTGTCCATAGCCTGTCCGTAAGCGACTTGTCTGCGCTTCTCAACCCGAGAAGTATCTCGTTCTGAAACCGCCGCCATAACGATGGCTCTTGGACAACAGCAATTGATTCAAACTCGCTTGCATCTTCTGGTTTCAGACTGGACATCAGACTCGGATCACTGACAAGCGTCGTGTGAGGCGGCAGAACGCGCTTCTGGCTGTTAGTGACAATCAAAGGGCATATGAGAAGCAGTCCGTCGATCAAGTCGCGCTTACGGGAAAGCACTCCTCTTGCAAGGTATGCTCCATAAGACTCGCCAGCTAGAGCAAATCGTTGTCCCGGGATAACCGCATCTATGAAATCAAGAACGATTTCGAGCATCTGATCCGAGCTGGATATCCAGTCTGCACCCTGTGTCTTTCCCATCCCGGGTAGGTCGAAGTATACCCGTTTCCAATGCGTACGATTCCTGAGTACGGGCTCCATACAGCCTGTCATCACGCGTCGGTCAAGAGGAAAGCCATGTATGTTGATGAGAGGTCTTCCCTTGCCGTGTACTTCATAGTCAATTGTGATCTTTCCAAGCCCGCATTGCATCATCATCGCCCCATTCGGTTTGCGTGACTGCGAGTGCCACGATTTGCACACTCTGATGGTTTCAACAGCGACTGTAGAGTATATTAGACATACGCGCCTCAGGAGTACAGTCAGCACACTCTGGGAGGATAGGTGCAGCAAGAGAGTTCGTGCACGCATACCTCGGTTTTGTTCTTTACTCACACCACCTATACACTAGCATCAAGGGTGGTGGGGAGCATGGTGAGGAAGAAGAGCGGACAGGCAAGCACGAACACGGACATAGTTTCGACTAAGTGAACTGCAGCAGATGCCAAGGAACCCCATGGAATGCGGTTCCTGCTACAAGCCGCCTTCTGCCAGTGTTTCGGCAGGTGATAGTCCTCATACCAGCCAATGTTTCTGTGCCGACTGCACAGGCGCTAAAGACAGTCGACAGTACATCGGCTTCAGTTCTTCTTCCCTTGTCCTTCTGCCGCCCAATAATCTACTGGGCCGCACCTGTCCAGTTGTAGATAATCGCACCATACTAGTCGACCAAAAGAAGCAAAAGACATCATAGCTATTATGGTCTAATGGAAGGAGAAAAGGGTTGGTCAACAAGGGGACGCAAGCAACAGTCTTGGTAGTAGTAGTTGTTTCAGCTGCATTTGTAGGACTTGTATACACTGGCCGGATTCATCTGCCCGGCTTGGGCGGAGAGTCACAGATAGCATCGATCCAAATATGCGGTAACTCCTCGGACATATTATACCCAGAACTCATGGATGCCACCTTTTCTCCAGACTCTACGGATGGGTGGCTTGTCACAGCGTCTTTTCTCGACGACTCTCTTGGTCCTTACAATCTGACAGTCTATGATAGAACTTTCACAGCCAATACTACGGAAGTAGAGAACATCAACAAAGCATTGCATGATGGATTGGGCTTGACTTACACCTCAGACGACTCGATTGTCGATATCACGGCAAATATGGCATTTTACATACTCATCACATACAATGACGGGACATGGGTCTACTTGCTCAAGCTTCTGAGCGAGAAAGGGCACATCATTCTACTCAGTGGCACAGGAACGCCGAATCTCAATCTGCTTGATGGCGATTTGCTTGAGCCAGGGACCGCGCTTGACGGGATGGTTTCAGCAATCAATGAAACATTTGTCAATCACTTGGGCTAGCCAAGTCATACATGCTCGGTGTAATGCCGCTATACAGAATGACTAATCTTACAGTCCTCAAAGATATCTCCGAACGCACGATAGAAGTATCGGCATGCCTCCATGAGACCCTGCTTGCCCGTCTCCGTCAGAGTGTAGACAACCTGCTTTCCATCCGATGTTCCGTCAGTCAACTTGCGGACGGCTAAGTCCCTGAGTGCGGGGTAGATGGTGCCGGGGGTTGGTCGGCTTCCACGGCGCTCGGCAATCTGTCTTGCGAGCTCCTGACCGTTCATGGGCTTCTTGCTCAGCTCCCATAGAATCTGAAATGAGAGCATACCACGCATGTCACAACACGACGGCGGACAGCACTCCTCCGAATCCCGGACCCGTGACATAAGTTGTATTGGATGACCAATACATTTATATCTTGTTGTATCGGACACCCGATAGCATGATGTTGAGCACCCGGTAATGTGGTGGTCATAGAATGAGAGCGAAAGGTGAGTCTGTCAAGAAACATGTGCAGGAGCACTACTCAGCTGTTGCAAAGAGGGCCGAAGCCCCCTGTTCATGTTCGTGCTGCGGACCGGCGTCCAAGGAACAGTACGCTGAAATGATAGGTTACACAAAGACCCAGCTTGCCATACTGCCTCAAGGCGCTATGGCTGCCAGTGCTGGATGTGGTAACCCAGCTGCTCTGGCCGGACTGAGGGAAGGAGAGGTGGTCCTCGACCTAGGCTCAGGTGGTGGCATCGATGTATTCCTAGCCGCAAAGGTGGTGGGTCCTAAAGGCAGGGCAATCGGTGTGGACATGACTCCGGACATGATCGACTTGGCCAAGAAAGGCGCAGAGGAAATGGGACTAGACAACATCGAGTTCAGACTGGGCGACATCGAGAACCTGCCCTTGGAAGATGAAACTGTTGACGTCATCATATCCAACTGTGTCATCAATCTTGCACCCAACAAGGACAAGGTGTTCAAGGAGGCCTACAGGGTCTTGAAGCCTGGTGGAAGGCTCATGGTTTCAGATATCGTCACAAAAGGAGAACTGCCGAAGGTCGTTAGAAACGACCCCGACGCGTGGGCTGGATGCGTGGCAGGTGCTCTTGACGAGAAGGTCTACCTGAGCAAGGTCCGTGCCGCGGGGTTCCATGATGTCGGGGTTGTTTCCAAGAGGCCATTCATGGAACTCGTGTACAGCGCGGAGATAGAGGCACACAAGCCTGCCTAGGGCATCAACAGGAGAAGGACCAAGATGAGGTCAAAGCATGACAAATCCGATCGAGAGAATCACTTGTGCGACTGCAAGGAACTCAAACCGCAGAATGACACTGAGAAACACCGTAGTCACACATCATGCTGCGCGGGACTAAGCAGCATCTGGGTTGTCTAAGCTGTTTCCTCTCCTGTTCCAGATTCATACTCGTTTGTGCCACACCGCGTTATGGTGGGCAGAGCGACAGACAGAGTTCTGATACGAGACGAGTCCGAAACGGTGTGTCCAGGCTGGTTTGAGACCGGGTATTGTTTCTTCATCGTCCTAGGGACGACCGAGCACAAGTGAAAGATTATATGCCGCATCGGACCTCGCCGACTCCCGCCCGTCGGGATGGTTGACCTCCGATGCCTCCAAAAGACATGAATCTCATTGTGCTCGGTTGCATGCAATGTATGTACAACGCCGCTGACCTAGCAGGAACGATGAAGATACAGTATGACGTCAGCGCTAGAATCATCCGAATGCCATGCACCGCACGTCTAGACATCAACTTCATTCTCAAGGCGTTACAGGAGGGCGCAGACGGTGTGCTGGTCGTAGGCTGTCATCCGGGCGATTGTGCCTACAAGACGGGTAACTTGGGTGCAGAGAGGCGAGTCCGTTTTGCTAGGAAACTGATTGGCCAGCTGGGCCTGAACGAGGGCCGCGTGAAGATGGTGTTCGTGAGTGCCGCGGAGGGCGACAAGTTCGCGGCCGAGATCAACCGGTTTGCAGACGAGATCAGGAAGATAGGGCCAAATCCGGTACGCCTGTAGAGGAAAAGGGAAGTACGTGGTTGAAGATCACGAGCACAAGAACACTGGTTGGCTTCTGAGGAAGAATCCAGTCATACTCAACCTGTTCACAGCTATCTTCACACTGGGGCTAATGGGTGGTCTTCTCCGGTTCCTGTTTCCTTTCCAAATACTGGACTTGGGGGGTTCTGAGGCACTCATCTCTTGGGGAAGTACCTTCTCTTCGATGGGACAGATTGTTGGCCTACTAGGTGTCAGCAGACTAGTACGCGAAAGAAGGAGCACACTGCTCGTCGCTGGAGGACTACTATCGCTGTTTGCCTTGATCGTTGGCATTACTCCTGATGGCACCGTTCTGGCAGTGGCACGCATCACCGAGGGCATGGGGTCCGGTCTTCTCCTCATTCTCATCATCCGCGTATCAACGGAGTTCGGGCCCTCCCGTGGCGAGAGTGTTGGGACTCTCCTAGCAGCCATGTTTCTCGGATCTGCGATTGGTCAGGGACTTGCAGGATGGACTGTAGAGTATCTTGTCCTCCTCATAATGGCAAGCCAAGCTCGGGTAATCATGTTAGTCGGGGCAGCGATGTCGGTTCTCTCAGCCGCTGTTCTTGTCATTACGGTGGCAAGGGGAGTTGGAGGAGTGGCCGAGCATACGGCACTGCCAAAGCATACACACGGTCACACGCATCTCGGCGCTGTTGCCAAGATTGTGTCATCAAGACGAGTGTTGCTCCTTGCCTGTGTCTATCTAATTTACGATTTCTCACATGGTATCTACACGCCGGGTCTCTCGATACTGTTTGAGGGAAATGGAATCCCAATGGAGCAGATCGGACTCGGGTATCTAGTCGGCGACATAGTGTGGGGTATCGTGCAGGTGTATGCAGGTAGATATGTGGACCGTGTCGGGCACCTCGGCCCTCTGCTCATGAGTCTGATTGTGAAAGGAGCTACAGTCATACTGTACCCGGGCGCATCATCTTTCCCATTACTAACATCCCTTTTGATAGTTGCAGGTGTTTCCGAGGGCTTTCTTGAACCTTCAAGAAACGATGCCGCGATGAGCTTCGCTGGAACGACTGAGCTAGTCCATGATCACCCACATCACTACTTGGCTCGTGCCCAAGGGTTGTCTTTTTCTTTGGCAAGCCATAGGCACGAACACGTTCATACTACAGGCTCCAGTGAAATCGTGTCCTTTCTGCAGACAATAGGCATCGCTGGATTTGCGATGGGTTCTACAGCAGGTGCTTGGCTACTCTTGCAAGGTTTCTTCTTGGCCGACTTGGTTCTCGTAGGAGGCGTGCTGTTGGTCTGTGCAGGACTGTTGTCAGTCGGACTGCATCAACGCACCTCCACCTCCTAGTCACGTTTTGTTAGGTATTGGTTCCGGCTCTTTGACCCCGCTGTCGGAGAAACATAAGCCATAGTTTAAATGGTGGGGTGGTGTTCTTAACAATAGTAAATGAGAGGGTGTTGAAAACGATAGTAGCCTCCCTGGTCGTGTCACTGCGTGAAGGCATAGAAATCGCTCTGATAGTCGCTGTGATATTGTCGTATCTACGAAAGTCGGACCTCCAGAGTCTGGGTCGATACGTTGCTGTGGGGGCCATCCTGGCCACGTTCACAAGCATCGGGGTGGCCTTGGTGATGGCTGCTCTGTGGGGCGCGTTCGAGGGACCGGGTTTCGCAGTGTTTGAAGGAGTGGTTGTCCTTGTCGCTGCTCTTCTACTCACTTCAATGATACTCTGGATGTGGAAGTCAGGTGGAAAGATCACGTCTGAGATAGAAGCGTCGGCAGGGAGGCAGGCCGGCCTGCGTGGCGGTATTGGATTGCTTCTCCTGAGCTTTGCACTCATACTCCGTGAGGGCGTTGAGCTTGTCCTCTTCTCGATGGCACTAGCAGTGGAGGATTCGTTCCAGACCTACGTTGGGGTCGGTGCAGGTCTGTTTCTGGCAACGATGGCAGGCTTCGGCATATTTCGCGGGTCGTTTCACATGAGTCTTCGTTCTTTCTTCAAATGGACGTCCGCCTTCCTTATTCTCTTTGCAGCTGGAATGGTGGCCTACGGGATACACGAATTACAGGAGGCAGGGCTACTCCTAGTAGGTCCACTTGAGGTATGGAACATCAATCTACCCCTACTTCCCGATGGGAGTTACCCTTTGCTTCACGAAGATGGGCTAATCGGGGGTCTGGCAAAGGCTCTGTTCGGCTACGATGGAAACCCCTCGGCATTGGAGCTAGTCGGATATGCATTCTACATCCTAGTAGTATCCTCCTACTACTTGATGAACAGACCTAGCAAGGACTCAGGGCGGAAACCATCTGAGGCTCGCTTGCAGCAACCTGTCATTTCGAAACAGATGCCGCCACAGATGAGTCCATATGTGCACCAACCGAAATGGCTTTTGGCTCTCTTCTCTGCAATCTATCAGAGGGGGAACAAACATACGTCATTTATACATCGAATAGAGGGGACACGGGAATAGTGTCAAAATCTAAGAAACAGAAGAATGATAGCGCGTTGAAGTCCCAAAAGCAAAAGATCACTCTCAAAGACCGAATACATGCGCTGATTGCGGAGAACAGAATCTGCGAGTTGGCATTTGACGAACTTGAGAATGACATCGAAGTCAAGACAATGCTTGAAGACTCCAACCGGATGGCAATTGACAGATTGAGCTTTTCCGATCACGGCCACACACACTCACTAGTTGTCACTATGAACGGGATTCAGCTTCTGCGCGCGCTGAGAGCCGGAGTACAGCCCTCGATAGTGCAGGAGGCGACCGGCACATTCGAGGACTCAGAGCTTGTTGTCTTCCTCGCCTGTTATCTGCACGACGTAGGAATGAGCGTGCACCGCGAGAGACACAACGAGTTCTCTCTGATGCTAGCAACACCCATAGTCAACAGGATCTTGGAGAAGGTGTACCCGAACGACCGACACAAGCAGGTACACATCAGAGGACATGTTCTTCACGCAATCTTCTGCCACGACAAGATGATAACACCAAGTACCGTCGAAGCAGGCGTTGTGGGCGTGGCGGACGCACTTGACATGACAAAAGGCAGAGCACGTATTCCATTTGAGGCCGGGAGTGTCAATATCCACTCCGCATCGGCCATGGCAATCAACAGTGTCGAAATCAGGAAGGGCGAAACGAAGACTGTGAGGATTGAAATCTCTATGAGCAACGCCACAGGTATCTTCCAGATCCAGGAACTCCTTGAAAAGAAGATACGAAACGCCAAACAAATCCTCGACCATATAGAGTTGTATGCTATCATGTCTGGGACGGAGGATCGTATACTGGGGAAGGAACTCAGAGTGATCTAAAACCTAGCCAAACACTCCTTCCCTGCAGGTGGCAGTCACCAAGGTTAAGACCTAGAAGGCCATGCACTCACACACTGGAGTGCCCGCCAGGACCTAGCGACTTTCATGCTGAAAACCGATGTCCCTGTGTGCTCTAGGCTTGCATGGTCACTGATGAAATCAAGAAGACTGTGCGGATGGAGCTGGCCCATATGACCGAGGTCTTACACTTATCAGTGGAAAACGTTGCCAAGCTTTATCGTCATGGTCAAGATTGCTGGCCCTTGGAATCTGCTGCTCTTCTTTTTGGCCATCTTGAGGGAAGCGTTGTCACAGTCACAAGAGTCGAACTCTTGGACAATGTCCTGCGGTCGAGAATCAGGTTCGAGATAGACCCTGTAGCCGAATATGAGCTGCTGTTGGATGCTGAAACACGCGGCGAGGAATTGGTTGGGATATTCCACTCCCACCCTGCACCACCTCAACCGTCAGAAGCAGACCTCCAGAACATGCGTCTGAACCCGGTCGTCTGGCTCATAGCGTCGAGGACTACTGGAACTTGGACGAGCCGGGCCTTTGTACTCAAAAGGAGAAAGGCTGTCGACGTACCTGTCATCCTGTCCTGAGCAGACTCTATCGTTTCAGTCCTTTCAACGTGCCTGACGTCCGCTCTGGCCAGAACGAAACTTGGGTGCCATCAATCGAAGACAGCAGCGCTGCTGACGCGAGCACCTTATCCACTGACTCAGCATTGCACTGCAAGACGCCCAAACCGTTCTCCTCATCATAGTCATTTATGAAGAGTCTGGAGTCTGCCACGGAGGTTTCGCCGAACAGTGACAGGAAGCTCTTCCAGATGGCATTTGACAGGTGCCGGGCGTCAATGGACGGGCCGGTCCTGTGAAGATGAAAGAGCACATATCTCCTCCTTGTCGTCTTGTGCACCTTACTCACCCTCCCTGACAATCTCGACTCCAGGCGACACAGACTCTGTTCTCATCTTATGCTCTGAAGCAGCCACTATCTGGTCCGGGACTGAATAGACCGCCTCTCTCGAGTGTCGCCTGTCCATCCCGAAAAGGGTACCCACAAACCACATTGCGGATGGTGCTCTCATCAGAATCGGTTCTATGGCTCCACTGGAGAGGACAACGCGCATTCGTGCATGTGTGGCAGTTGTCACTGATTCTCTGTATACTCTGAGCATCTTGGATCTGTCCAATCCAGACGATGTGAGGAGGGGTGCAATGGGAATCTCTAGGGCAATCCCGGTTTCAGCTGCCAGACTTGCAGTGCTCTCCTTAATCACATGGTCCTTCGTCGGCTCGCTGAGTGTCAGCAGATCCACCCTTCGGTCTGCTGCAGCCCAGTTGGCGATCTCGGTGTCCCGCATAGGCACCGATACTATTGTTGACTGTCTCCTGACACGCCCGATCTGTTTCCTGAGCACATCCAGATTGTTTCCCTCAAGGTCTATCCTCGTTAGGATGACTACTCCGTTGTCAGTCCTTGTTATCGGGCTGCCAAGAGGCAGTGATACGGCAAACCCTGTGAGGCCTATTTTGCAAGCCATGTCCACGAATGTGTCTAGCTTCTCCAAACTGGGAACCCTAGCATTCAAGTCCACAGGCATCTGGTTTAGTCCCCTATTTCTGTCAGGAGGCCCTCAACGAGCGACGCGGCTGTCTCTTGGGTGCATCGTGGATACTGCTGGATATGTATCTTCACACTTATCATATCCGGTCCTGTGGCTAGCTTCAGATGACCTAGGTACGCAGCCTGTTTGTCAATCCTAACAAAGAACACACATTGTTCATCAATGCGCTGCATCAGTGTCGAGGCCAGAGTCTTCCTATCGTCGGAAGAGAGCTCTCTCAGTAGATGACGGACCGCTGTCTCACAATGCAACTTAGCACGAAGAACTGCAGAGATTACGGCAATTGTGGTCCGGTTGTACCCTTCTGCCGTCTGAGTCTCGACTTTCACCCGACTACGCAGTTCCTCAGGGAACACATTGAGGACCGCAGTGATTACTCTCTCCACAATCTCTGTTGGGCGAGAGTGACTGCGCGCCTCAAACCCGGCAAAGTATGACATATCTGACGACCCAGAGACAGTGTCACAGGCTACTTTCCAAGGTTACGGTTCGCCCGGAGTGACGGTCTCATCTTCTCAGCTCCGCGACCCCTGTTCCTCAGGCCCCTGCTTCTCTTGCCAGCAGAGGAGAGTCCTCGACTCACACGACCTTTCTGTACAGAATCGCAGATCCAGTTGATCTGCGGATCGTTATAGATTACTGGATGGCTGGAATCTACCAAGATACACTCGTACCAGACCCATTTGTTGTCCTTTCCCACCCAATAGGAGTTCAAGAGGCGCAGGTTGGGGAACTTCTTCGCTACTCGCTCTTCAGCAATCCAGCGACGTGACTTCTGGGGTGTGAATCTGACAACACCCAAACTCCTTGGCTTCCGTCCAGCCTTTGGTCGTATCTTCTCGCGGGGACCTCGGCCTGTCCTAATCCTTACGACCACGTATCCCTGCTTGGCCTTATAGCCGAGCTCGCGTGCTCGTCCAAGCCTAGTCGGACGTTCCAGCCTTATGATGGTCTCCTGCTTTCTCCAGCCTATCAGTCTGGTTCGGATGATTTCAGTACGCTCTGTCTGCTCTTCCATCCACGTTTCATTCATGTGTTTGTACGCTGACATCTATCTACTTCCTTTGCAGTGAATCAAATCGCTTTGTTTGTAGTTCAGCCCTGAGGGCCACATCCCATGCGGACGCATCCGCCAACACAAAGGAATGGTTGCGGTCGAGGATCCGTGGTCAGCCCACTGACTCGACCGCAGCCCGTTCTGGGAGCTTTACTTAAAGATGTAACGATTGGGCTCCCAGACACAGCCATGCTGTATTGACCTACTTTCCAGTGAGTTCCTTGATGACCTTGTCAACGGTCAGTTCTCCAATCCTGACTTGGGCCTCAAGTGTGGATGAAGCAATATGCGGGCATGCCACTACCTTCGGATGCTTGACGAGCTTCCAGTCTTTGGGTGGCTCGTCGACGTAGACGTCCAGGCCTGCGCCTGCGATTGTTCCGGCGTCAAGGGCCTTCAGCAGAGCCGCCTCATCCACAATCCCGCCTCGTGAAGTGTTGATTATGTAGGCGGTCTTCTTCATGCGAGCCAGCTCCTTCTCACCAATCATGCCCTTTGTCTCAGGGACCAAAGGAACATGCAGAGTCATGAAGTCCGACTTCTCTATTATATCCTTGAGTTCGGAACGCTTTATGCCCAGGTCCTTGCAGGCCTTGCTGATGTCAATCACATCATAGGCCAGCACATCCATGTCGAAGGCTTTCGCCCTCTTTGCCACCTCTGCTCCGATTCTACCCAAGCCAACGATGCCTAGGGTCTTCTTGTACAGCTCTGTGCCCTCCAGTTTCTTCTTCTCCCACTTCTCCTCCTTCATCGTGCGGTCTGCAAGCGGGAGGAACCTGATCAAGGAGAGCATGAGTCCAAAGACCAGCTCGGCCACAGAAACAGAGGGGCCCTCAGGAGTGTTCAACACCTTGATGCCTTTGGCCTTCGCGGCCTCAGCGTCCACATTGTCGAGGCCTACCCCTGCTCTGACTATCAGTCTCAGCTTGTCTGCAGCAGCGATGACCTCCTTGGTCACCTTCGTTGCACTTCTGACTACTATGCATTCAAAGCCCTTGATCTGCTTCTCCAAGGGCCCATCAGTTTCTGCCTTTCTGACTACAATCGTCAGTCCTGCTTTCTCCAGCCTCTTCTGGGCGGACTCGGAAATGGGATCTGCAATCAGCACACGTGCCATGGTTCTTACCCTCCGAATTGGGTGTGCGCAGACCGAGCTTGCTCCGTCTTAAGCTTGGCGACCAAAGAGTTTCTTAAGGTCTGGCCTCTGCTCCAGACCCCATGAAGCGGCAACTGGAGCCTTCGAATTCTCTTGCACCCTGCCCAGCTATCCTCCTGAGCGTCAGGGGACCTGACCGACCCAACATAATCACTCTCTCATGGGCGGCCAATGTCTGTAGCGAACCCCCCACAGTCGTTGTGGGCATTCGACCAAAACGTTACAGCCACGGGCTAGTGAAGGCGGCCGGTGACTTTGTCGTCAACATTCCGTCTGCTGACCTGATTGAGGCAACCAAGCTGTGTGGCACGAAGTCAGGTAGGGACACGGACAAGTTTGCGGTCTCCCACTTGACTGCGGAGCCCTCGACCAGAGTCACTTCTCCGATGATCAAGGAGTGTCCCATCAACATTGAATGCAAGACAAAGCAAGTCCTCACTCTGGGAAGTCATGACCTCTTCATCGCAGAAGTTGTGGCTGTCCACATTGATGAGTCTGTGCTCGACGAGAAGGGCAACTTCGACGCAGCCAAGGCGAAATTGTTCACTTTTCTTCCGTTGACTGGGGATTACTGGGCACTCGGAGAGGTGCTTCGCGAATCACCCCCTGCACGCCCGGCGGCCACCAAGAGCCGCGGTCGTCGATAGGTCTTGATTTGCGAATGTCATCTTGGCCTAGTCTAGTCCGAAACCTGTAAGCCCCGACAGCCATAGAGTGAGAGCGGTCACTTGGTCCCCTTGGCACTCACAATCTTGATGACATCACCGTTCTTCAGGACTGTCTTGTCAGATATTCTCATCTTCGTACGTGCGTCAATCGCATGTATGAAGCTCTCCATCAGATCCGTATGGATTACCCCTGCGAACTCCTTTGCCGTTATGCCCTCCGGGACTAGGAAGACATCTGGTAGTACGTTCCCGTCTCCATCTGTTAGCGAGTTCGGGTCGTGGACTGGATAGACGGCTATCATATGCAGGTACTCAAATACAGCCCTGTTGAGAATGCCCTGTACCCCAGTTCCCCGGTATCTCTTGAGAAGGTCCTTCTTGAGCTTCTCCAGCTGCACAACCTCGTTCTCTTTCAGCCGTTGCGGTTGAAGGATCTGGAAATCATCATCCCCTGGTATGTACTTGATGACTCCCTTCTTGTCCATGTCCCTTAGCGCTTTCTCAGCCAAGGCGCTTACGGGCACAACTAGGGTGTCGGGGAATGCCTGTTGCAGTCTCTTGAGGTTCTGTTCTGCGGTTGGACGGTCAATCTTGTTGGCCGCTATGATTATTGGTTTGGCAACCTTCCGGAGTACTCGAACGAACTTCTTCAAGTCATCGTTTGTCCAGTTGTCCGCCGTCTCGACCTTCAGACCTGAGTCTCTCATAGCCTTCAGGATGTGCCCCCTGCTGATGTTCAGGCCTGTGAGCTTCTCAAGAAGCAGCTCATCGACCTTCGCACCTTCGGCCCTGACTCGTCCAGAGATCCTTCTCCAGTCCTTCTGCACTATCGCATGCATCCACTCAGTTATCTCCTCCTCTAGGAACTTTACGTCCTCAAGTGGGTCATGAGTTCCTGCTGCGACTTCCTGTCCTTCCGAGTTCGTAGAACCGCTGGTGTCCACTATATGAATGAGGACATCGGCCTGTCTCAGGTCGTCCAAGAACTGGTTACCCATTCCCTTTCCTTCATGTGCGCCAGGAACAAGGCCTGCAACGTCGATCAACTTGATGGGTATCATCCTAATACCATCAATACAGGCGGAGTTCTTCGGGTTGTCCGTAACACCGAAGGTCCTGCACGCACATGCCGTGCGCACGTAGGTGACTGCAACATTCGCCTGAATCGTAGTGAACGGATAGCTGCCCACCTTGAAGTCGGTCATACATGCCGCGTTAGTAAACGAGGTCTTACCGGACGAAGGTTTCCCAATAATGCCGACACTGAACCCCATGAGAACCATCTCTCACATGATAGGACCGGCTCATCACTGGTGAGAGATAAACCTCTCCAATCCTAGCTCACATATGGCGAAGACGCCACTGACCTACTGCGCGCTCCTGCATATGATTCTCCCTGTGACAACCACGTATGTCATGTCCGTCCCAGTGTCCGTTTGTTAAGTCTGGTGACAGTGCGTTTGCCTGTGCTCCTCTCAGTCTGTGGTTGATCGGCGGCACACACTCCGGTCATCCCTCGCATGTGACCAAAGGGGGCCTCCACGGACCACCTAGAGATAGCGTCAGATACGACTGCGACTTATATGTGAAGAATGCGGAGGTTCGTTTGTGGAGCAAATGGCTATCCAATCGGGTGTGTCCACTAGCATGGAATTGGTCAGTGACTACATACTTGTAAGAAAACCCGCATTGCCTCGATGGTGGGACCCCGTATCTAGACCCCATGTAGCCGTCATTATTGAGGATCCCGCCTCAGGCCGCATCCAGAAGTACTACCTGTCGCAAGGCGGTCAACCAGCACCAGACGGCCGCACGCCTCTTGAGGTCAGTGACATAGATGGGCTCCCAGACGGCACACTGCTTGAGGTCCGATTCAGTGTGACGAAGGCCAACCTGTTCAGACTTGAGATGATGGACTGCGTACCATGTTGGAGATGGGTCGGCCGCTGCAGAGGTCTGCCGGGTTTTGAAAGTGATGGGATCGACTGGACACATCTCATGGACGGCATTGAGCTCTACCATCTCAATGGCTTTGTCGCGAATTAGAGGCCACTTGGCACGGGCCGTTTTCACACTTGCTTTCATGGCTGCTATAGTCGAGCTCAGAAGAGGCCCTTCAAGATCAACCATTGTCTACTGCAACTGTTCATAGTGCTCCCTATTTCGGACAACAGTATTGTTGCTCGAATCTCCTTGCTTTGAAAGGGGCCTTATTATGCAGGCTGAGTTTGTGCCATACTCAGGCCAGCTAGGAAGCCAATCGTGTAAGCACAGGGCGTGAGAGAACGATGTCGAGCGAATCTGGGATTCTTCACAAACACTTTGACGACGCAGTCGTGATGTCATGTCGCTATCGAGTGCCAGCAGGCAAACGTGATGCAGTCACTGAGAAGGTCAGGCAATTCATAGAGGAGTTTGGCAAGGATGAGAAACGCCCTCTGATTGTGGTTTTGGACTGGGGTACGGTATTCGACAACCAGTACGACATCGAGGTCTGTAGGCCGGTGAAGAAGAAGCCGTCTGGTAAAGGGGTTTCGACGAAGACTCTACAAGGCGGTGACGCTTTCACACTGATGCATACCGGCCCCCTTGATGGGCTTGAGGAGAAGTACCAGAAACTCATCGCACACATGAAAGAGCACGGTCTCCGACCATGGGAGTCCGGGAGAGAGATCTATCACGTGTTCGATCTTGCTCACCCGGAGAGGAATCAGGTGGAGATTGTCTTCATGATACATGATTGGACTGGGACGCTCAAGAGTGGTCTTGAGCGTGTGGCGGGCACAGAGGAAGCTGACAAAGTCATGGCTGAGGCTCTGGGCTTCACATACGAAACTAAGCGTTCAGAGAGAAGAGAATGGGTAGAGGGTATGCTTGAGAGGATGGACCATCTTCTGGATGAGAAACAGAAGTATGAAGTCCTGTCCTGCTGTGCAGACAAGTTCCCTGCAGAGCGAATCAAGAATCTTAGAACCCTCTTCGAGCATAATCACAGTGTTGATGAAGTACTTGCTGCGCTGCAGGAGGACAGATTCTGGTATGCTCGCCCCAAGCGAGAGGGCAATCTCATAATCGAAACCAAGCTCCCATACAATGAGGCGGCCTACGCAAAGGCCAAGACGGACGAGGAACGAAGAAAGGCCGCCTGTCACTGCAGCATGATCAGGGACAGTCTGGATGGTATATCGCCAACCTACTGCTACTGCGGGGCTGGCTGGTACAGACAGTTCTGGGAGGGTGTGCTTGGACAACAGCTGGAGATTGACCTCGTGAAGTCGCTTGTCAAAGGTGACGATGTCTGTCAGTTCGCGATCCACTTGCCACCTGACCTAGCACCAAAATAGGCACTGCCTTGCCGCAGACAAGCTGATTTTGAGCTCTGGACGCCCACATACTTGGTCTTAGGCTGAGGAGTCAAGATGTTGCAGGCAATCGTACGAGTTCGTTTCTCGAAGGTTTATTCAACAAGTTCATACAACACTTGACTGGTTCTATAATCGGACCAGCAACTACTGAGTTGATGAAAATGACCGGGGAGATATCAAAGCTCGCAAGATACGTGCTACTCCTGTACTTCATAGCCACCGTGATATTCGGGGTCTGGTTCTTCCTTTCCCCAGAATCATGGAATTCCCTCACAGGGTGGCCGGAAGAGATAGCTGCAGGACGAATGGTGGGAGCGGCATTCACAGCGCTCGCCATCGGGTCCTTCTTGGCATACAGAGCCAAGTCGTGGGAACAGATCCAGATATTCGTCATGCTGATTATCATCTGGGCACTTTTGGCGGTTGTCGGTATGCTCTGGAACATCGCAACACAGACGCTTCCTGTTGCTGCATGGTTGATGTCAGGATTAGCAGCCGTCTTCCTGATTCTGTTCCTCTACATCTACTACCAAGCCAAGAAGTGAGAGTACCGGACGCTTGCCGGGTTAGACCTGAGAGTGGAAGAGGAGAGCGCATTGGATGCTCTCGGTCTAGTCCACTTCATCTTTATCCCTGTCCAGACACAGGCCATTCCACGCGGCATGTCTAATTGACGTTGTTTCTAGAGGAAGTATGAAATGTTCGCCGAGGTGAGAGAGCGGCGGCGTCATGTGTGCAGTGTCCGAGTTTGCAGGTGACGCACGATACATTCTAGTACGTTCTGTTACTATAAGGGTCAATGAGGCTTCAGGGGATGCGGCAAGGAGAGCAATCTGAGCCTCTTCGGCTCTGCAAGTGGTGTGGGAGGCCTGTTGGGAAAGTCCACTTGAAGGACGGCCCAAGCTTCTACTGCTCATCGAGATGTCATTCGGCCGGATTGCTTCCAATGGCACAAATAGGCGCTGTCTTCCTTACGCCCTTCCTGATAGCCACTATCATTGCTCCCACTGCAATGTTCTATTTCTTCTTGGGCAGCGCTAGCTGGTCTATTCCGCTTGAGGATATTCCACTCTCAGCTTCAGTAATGGTCTGGAGTTTGACTGCAGTTTTCTGGGGTTGTACAATCTTCTTTTGGTACATGGTCTACGAAGGAAGGAAAGCTCGCAAGGATATCCATGCTGAGCAGGGTGCGCATGATTCTGTGCTATGATCTGCAATCAGACGCTCGAACAGTGTTTTGACAGGTTTATTCCAGTGCCGTTCTGGCTGCCTGCTCCCACGTGCTCTGTTTCTGAGGCTGAGATTTGACAACGTGCGACGGCTACATCCGCCCTAGGAGAAGAAGTGGCACAGCTAGTAGAACTAGCATCTGGTCTGAGTCACTCCAAAGATTATTAACGCAACTTGGAACAACAACGGCGAACCAGTGAGAAAGAGAAGGCGGTGAATGCAGTCATCAAGAATCTTCTCATGAGGAGCCTTGCGAAACTCTCCAGAAGACCGAAGGTGAAGGTTTCCCTTGAGAGGTTAGAAGGTCTTGTCATAGACATTGGTGCTGGTGGAGAGGGTATCATAGCCAAGACATGCGGAAGGGAGACCGTGTGTGCGGATATTAGTAAGAGAGAGATCGATGAGGCCAGGTCTAGAGGTGCAGTCGCCAATTGGATTCTATGCGACGCTCGCTCCATGCCTTTCGGAAATGGCACTTTTGACGTAGCGACATTCTTCTTTTCACTCATGTACATGAAGACGTTCGAAAGAAAACATGCTGTCATGGTAGAGGCTAAGAGAGTCCTCAAATCAGATGGATCGCTCCACTTGTGGGATGCGACCATTCGGGAAAAACCAGACCCATACATTGTATTTGTAGAAGCCGATTTGCCAGATGATGAAAAAGTCTACACAGGATACGGAGTGAAAGGAGAGGAGAAAGAGCAGACTCCAGAGCTTATTAACAAGTTGGCCCTTGAAGCAGGATTCAAAGATGCCAGAACTGAATCTCACGAAAACTGGTTTACAGCATGTCTTCATTGAACGCAAATACCTTTGATGGTGTGCCTGAGAGAAGGAAGTAGTAGAGGGCAATCGATTCGAACGACCAATCTCATCTGTCATGGTTCTGGACTGTTCTTATGGCATGCCACATTCCATGAGAATCATCCGGAGATTGTTTCGTCAGACTGGCGCGTCATGGTCCATGGAATGAGCTTAATTCCACATATGGACATACATACACAGAGTGTGAGAGGAATGGGCTACAAGACAATCTCGCTCTCAGACGAGGCCTACGAGATTCTCAAGAAAGCGAAGAGAAACGGCGAGAGCTTCAGTCAGGTCGTCATCAGACTGGCCAGTAGACGGTCACTGGACGACTTCGTTGGATGCATCTCCAAGGAGTCCATCGAGAGGATGTCTGCCGCAGTAGACGTCTTCCGGAAAGAGCGAGGTCAGGTCTGGTCCGAGAGCATGGAAGAGATGCTGGGTTAAGACCTCAATGGTAGCTGGCTAATCTTTCATCATTGACCTCATGTGCGAGAGGGGACCGGCTCTGAGGAAGCCGGCAGGATTCAGAGGGAGTGGCCAGCTGCAGTTTGTCACATCGCCTACGGTCATGGAACCGGCAGTCGGTGTTGCACTGGCAAGTCTGCCCAAGGACAAACAGAAGAAGGTCGGCGATATCCTAGGAGGTTTCCAAGTCCTCCCGCTGGGCACGGTTTCCGCATGGCGCGCAGGGATTGAAGTAGGACGACTGCGAAAGACGGGCAAGATAGTGAATCCGATAGACGGACAGATAGCAGGAATAGTTCTTCAATATGACGCGTCCATCGTGACACGAAATGCGGGGCACTTCCAGATGTTCAAGGGCCTCAAGACTGAGTCCTACTAGCTCCCGATTACGAGATGACGGGAAATGCGGTGCGATTGATAGGTTACCCTGACCCCAAACATGTAGATACGGGGGACGCCCTCAGTCATCGTCGCAGGATTTCCGGGTCTTGTGCAGTCTCCCTAATCACGTGGATTGCTGAGGGTTACATGAAGAGAGAGCAGGCGCGACTGACCGCGTGCATGATTCAGGTCGGGAAGGAACAGGCAGTGTGCGGTCGATTTGAAAGACCTGCTACTCGCCCTCGATTCATGACACTTGGCTGCTTGTGAACAGATGCTGAAGGAAACAGGTCGGAGAGATGGCATCCCGGTCTTCTGGTCTTAATGATTGCCTTCATAGCCGCTGTTTCTTTTTGCTCTGATAATGGCGGTGGTGCAAGTTCGAGATACTGATGTGATAGAGTCTGTGCTTCCCGCGCTCTCTGCACCTACGCAAGCTTCCATGCAGTTGGTAGGACTCTGATTGCATAGAGCGCCCCGGCCGCGCAGATGATGAAGTCAAGAAACGACAGAGATTCGGAGAACAGACCCAAACCCGAGAGGATGACTCCTATGAGAGAGCCGACTGTGCCCAAAGTGCACATCTCCATCATATTGCCAATTCGCTGGTCGGTTTCTTCTTTAGCTGACTCCATCCTAGCCTTGTAGTCGAAGACCTCCATGATCGATTCTACATCCCATTTCGCGTTAGGTGGGTGTTTTCCCCTCACCTCATCCATGAGTGTTTGACATCTTGAATCTGTCTTAGTGCGGAGTTTGGAGGCAAGAGCTACGGCGGTGGCAATCATCAGCCCTATGAATCCCAACATGGTAGCAAAGTACTGCTCTAGGACTGCGATATGAACAACCCCCTGTGCGTCAGCAGCTCTAGCACGATCTGTACTTCTGCTGGGCTTCTTCCGCCTCAGTGGTCACACCCAGACCGAAGCCAATGAGTGCAGCAATAGCTGCACCAATGAGACCACCCAAGACGGCGCCCACTATCGCCCCACCTACGATTCCAGCAACCGTCTGGGCTCCTTTGGGAGGTTCCTCTTTCGCCATTCAACCTCCATCTACACATACTCACCATACGATATTAAAGTAACTAGACTTTGCTGGATGAATCCCCGGTAGAGGGTTGTTCAACAAGAAACCTGATGGCGACGTACTACATGACCTGAAGAACTGGTAGCGGGGGGTCGATTTGAACGACCGATTCCAGTTCTAGGCCAAGTGCCAGTGATGTTGACTGACAGAGTAAGACTCAAGACAGTGTGTAGTGTTCCATTTCTAGAGAAGGGTTGGACCTGTTGAAGCTGGTCATGATAGATGTCGGGTTGGGCGGTGGAATGAGGGGGCTGGTGTTCCCTGACATGAGCTTCGTGTTCTTTCCAATCCCTGCGGCTGGTTGGGATTGCAGGCGGCTGCAGACATATGCGGAATTGCGGATGCGCGACTACACACACTCGAAGTACGCCAATCTCTGGGAATTCAGGAATGCACATCTTTCAGATCTGATACCTGAATTGGCCGACATGAAGGCACACAATGACCCGGATTTCAAGTATCGAACGTATGGGCACGTGAAACGAGGATATGGGTATGAACCACTACTCGAATCACTACAACATGGCGACATTCTCCTCTTCCTGGCTACCCTTGACTACAGGAGTATTGACAAATCTCTTCGCAGTCCGCAAGTGAACCCGGAATGGGGTGGATACATTGTGGGCGCGTTTGAGATTGAACGGTGGTTCACTCGAGAGGGCTTCGAACACGCACCAGACGAAGACCGGGCTCGCTTCAGATCGAATCCGCATTCCTACTGCAAGAGTCCGGCAGACCTTTGGATTGCCGGCAAGGAGGACACGCTGGGCCTGTTCAGGAAGGCAGTTCCGTTGAGCTCACCCAGAGAAGGCCAACAGTGTCTTCCACTATTGAGTGAGAACTTTCGAACATGGTCGGGAAAGAGGGCTGGAAGGGGTGCTTGGTATCGTCACGCGGTTGCCTGCAAGAAGCACGCTTCTCGGGTCTGGAACGAGATAAGGACTCAAGGCGACTCAGACGAATGAACTGTGTCGACCAAATGCGAAGAAAGAGATGGCAGTGGATAGTAGATTCGAGTCATTGCCGTTCAGCTCACCTACAGTATGACTTCATCTACCGCATGTTCTTCCATCATGTCACGATGCTCATCTTTCTGCTCCGCTTGGAGATACCCATATCAGAGGCTTCCACTATCTCCTTCTGAGATAGAAGGCAACCAAGAGTACAAGTATGGCTGCACCTGCGGCGACCACAACCATCACCATCTGTCCTGAGAGCGGCGACCCTGTGTCTGCGGGTGTGGTGGTCGAGGTCGTCGTAGTAGCTGTCGAGGTTGTGGTTGTCATAGTAGTTGTCGTAGTGGTGTTAGGCGGATTCACTGTGACCATCACTTGGTCAGTAATACTGTGGCTGCTCGTGTCATAGACTATTAGTGTGAAGTTGTATGACCCCAGATCAAGTCCATCGACCGAGATGATGATTGCAGATCCATTCCATGTGCCTGACCCAACCCCACTTCCGTCTTGTAGTATGACATACGAGGCCGGGTGAAGGTCAATCGGGCTCCATGTCATCATGTGCCCGGTCGTTCCGTGCACATACGAGAGGTCTGCTGGGCGGTCAATTGTGGGCGCCGTGTTGTCTACGACCGTGATAATGACAGTGTCAGTTGCAGAGTTGTTGCTGGTGTCGTGAACGACCAGTGTGAAATTGTGGGCTCCAAGAGCGAGTCCATCTGCCGAAACAGTGAGGTTCGTGCCATCCCACACACCTGAGAGGGCCATCTGGTCGCATGTGATGTCATATGACGCCAAATGCAGGTCGTGGGGTGTCCAGACTATCTTGTGCCCTGTTGTTCCAGACTCGTAGACCCGGTCCGGGGGGGTATTGACGGTCGGAGCCGTGCTGTCGACAACCGTCACGGTCGCCGTGTCAGAGGTCGAGTTACCTGCAGCGTCATAGACAACAAGCCTGTAGCTGTACGAGCCTATCCCGAGACCGCTCACTGACACTGTGAAGGCGGAGCCATCCCAGGGACCCGTACCATAAAGCACTCCGCTACCTGTGTCTATGTACAGCTCGTAGGAGAAAGGATGAGGCGAAGACGGGTGCCAAGTGATCGAGTGGCCGCTGCTGCCCTCTTCGTACTGGACGTCTGCAGGGTGATCGATGTGTGGCTCCATCCCGAAGGGGAACCTGTCCACGGTGTCCGTACCGCCCGGAACCGGATAGACTCCTGTCCCGGTGTAGTCGCTCCAGTGATTGCCCCGTGACGTGCCATCGTCCCATGTGGTGCCTGAGGAGAAGCACAGGGCGTTCTGGTTGTTCGGTCCTATCCAGTTGAGAAAGAGAGTGTTCTGCGCGGAAGAACCACTGACAAAGATGCCATAGTAGTTGCCGGCTGCCGTGTTTTCAGTCAAGGTGCACTCGTATGAGTCTTCGAGCACGAATCCTGAGTGCGCATTGGCGCTCGCAGTGTTGTTGGTCAAGTGGCACGCGGCAGAGAATTGCAGGTAGAAGCCATAGACGTTGTTGGCCGCAGTATTATTGGCTAGCGCGCAGACAGAGGCGTGGAGTAGGAAGACACCGTATTGGGAGTTGTCGATTGTAGTGCTGTCGGTCAGCGTGCAATTATAGCAGTTCAGCAGATGGAACCCCCCATAAAATCCAGTGATTGAGTTGCCTGTTGCGGTACTGTTGGTCACTGCACACGATATCGCGGAATCTAGATAGAATCCCGCCTTCGAGTTGCCGCTGGAATTGCCACCTGACAGCATGATGCCGTACGAGTTATACACGAAGAAGCCGTGTTCGATTGCGCTAGATGCCCTATTGTTTGTAAGCGTGCAGTCCACCGAGTTATGGACGTAGAATCCGGTGCCGCCCCCAGATGCAGAGTTGTTTCTAAGAGTGCAGGCGTTTGATGAATCCAACTCGAAGCCAGTTAAACATCCAGTAGCAGTATTGTCAATGACTGTGCACTCAGCGGAGGCGGCAAGATTGTATCCGAGCCGACCAGTCGCAGTATTGTTGGAGAGTGTGCAGAACCTAGCGCCGTACACTTCAAACCCGAAATTACCGCTTCCGTACGCAGCATTATCGGAAAGAGTGCAGCCATCGGAGGAAGCGAGAAAGAACCCAGAGTTGAATGGACAGAGCGCTAACCCATATACAACATTGCCAGTCAGTACGCAATCCGGTGAGGAGTCCAAGAAGAATCCATACTGACGCCAGTCAGGGTAAAGAGGATTCCCGTTGGCATGTGCAGTGTTGTTGAAGAGTGTCACGCGGCTGGTCGAATTCAACCAGAAGCAGCGGACACCATCACCGTATACAGTTGCGGTGTTGTCTGACAACGAGCAATACTCTGAATTGGTGAAGAGGACACCAACGCCGTGCTTGTCAATAATGCATCCTATGACCGAGCCACTGATCACGTTCTCGAAGAGTACTGCTGCGCTGCCCGCAAACGTCGAGGCGGTCAAGAAGCAGTTCCTGATTTCGAAGACCGCTTTGGTGTCTGCGACACTGATACATACTCCTGAGGTAGTTATGTTGAGCCCCTCTATTACAAACGGATTCTTCTCCGTGCCCTCTCCCGGCCACTCTTGCGCCCGGAAGTCCTCATTCGTCGTGATGTTGATGGGCGCATGTGGCGTGTAGGCGGCTGTGGTTGGCTTCGCCTGAGGTCTTCCAGCAGACGCTGTTTCCTCAAGAGCTGGTTCAGTCAGGTTCAGAGGCACGGATGGCAGTGCTAGGAACAGAAACAGTAGAATGACAATCGCGGGCAGAGTGTGTCTCATTATGACATCCCCTGAAGCAGTCAGGAGCGAGTTCACAAACCGACATATCAAGATGATTAGCGCAATGTGCAGATACGCATCACAACAATGGCATACGTGCCCTCGGTCTGAAAGAAGCGTTAGGCTGAGAAATGGTAGCGGGGGGGTCGATTTGAACGACCGATCTCGGGGTCATGAGCCCTGCGGGACGTCATGACCGCCTGTGCTCTTTATGAGGTACTCGGCTATCAGCAATGGATTCACGGCATCAGCCTCATTGTAACGGATGAATGCCTGGCGACTGGTCTTCCAGAGATTGAGGATGTCTTTCCCTTTCTGTGCGAAGTCAGTCGAAACGAGGTGCTTCTCTCTCCTGAGTGGGAGGTCTTTGAATACCGCTGCTTCAGTTGCTTCTCGTAGATTGTTGATATGGAACCTCGTTCTAAGGATGAAGCGGAGATCAACATGTGCTGCCTGCTCCAAGGCGTCCACAAGCTTCCACAGCTGCTGACCTTCGGGCTTCCTGTGTTTGCGGACTTTCAGAATCAGAAGGGGGACATCATATCCTCTGTGTGCATAGCCCAATAGGCCGAGAGGTCTATACTGATCTAGTATCTGGTTGGCTTCCTGCAAGAGTCTGAGTTCGGCCTCTTCGCTTTCGTCATCCAATACGACGCTTCTGACTTCGATGCCAGAGGCAGCTGTCAGTTCGCCGGATACACGTGCTGCCATGGCCACACCAAGGACGTATTCATCCTTCAGGAATGTGTCCTCCACATGCGTTTCGATATCGATTGCGACAACACGTTTCATCCAGTACTCGGAAAGCACGTGCAGGATTCGCAGGTTGAAGTCCTCTTGATACATTGACGCCCTTCATGTACAGAGATACTCTTGCTGTTCATAAACGATGAGCTCGCTCTGACAGAGCACAGACTTGGAGAGTCAGACGTCGAACTCGCTGTTCAGTGAGATTTCGGGCAGTTGGCGCACACAGGATTTGACTCGAAGGAATGAATCTGGAAGAAAACCATCCTTAATAGTAGGAGCAGACTGACCGGTACTCATCAGAACCTGCAAGACTTGAAGTTGATGAATGAAGATGCCAGATACACAGGGTAAGACGAATCCATTGGAGGAATACCTCAAACAGAATCCTACCGCATACCAGAACTGGACGAACATCCAAGAGTGGCTCAAGCAGAGCCCTGTCCTGAGCAATACAGTCCGCAACATGACCATATGGCACCGTGGTCTGATCAACAACCTGCTCAAACCATTTAGGAATCTCTTTGAGGAATTGCTGAAGCGGCCCGGCAGTCTCACTGACAAGAAACAGTTCATTGAGGTCAAGAAGAAGTTCATTGAGGCCGCCAAAGAGTCCATCAAGTACGATGATAAGGCGAGAAAGGCGGGTGGTGATGACGAGGTCACCAAGTATCTCTTCTGGGCAACAACATTCCTCGCATGTGCAGAGGGAGACTTTGAGATGTTCAAGCAGGAGCGCGAGAAATCCTACAACCTCGCCGTGATGATCCTGATGAAGTACACTTGTTCATTGCTGACGGTGATAAACAACAACATAAGAGAGGAAGCGGGAATATCAGAGGTCTTTCGGAAGCAAACAGAAGTGCTTGTCAAGTGGATTGAGAAAGTACATCCTGCGTCAATCCAAGCAGTCTGGGGATTGTGAAACGAGCCGCCCACAAATCGCGAATCTGCAGAACGCCTGCAGGTCATAAAAGATGAAAGATGATTGTGGGGTAGGAAACGGTGGCTGAAAGTCTGAAGAAAACCAAACGGGAACGAGCTGACAGGTTGTCGCTGCACACGCGCAAGGTGCCAAAACGGAAGGAAATGATGACACTGCTTCTGTCACTTGTCGTGCTAGCATCATTACTCCTAACGGAGTGTAGCTCCCCGACATCCGCAACTGCGCTGGCTCAGCAGCCGCCTATCAAGTTCATACGCACTGTTCAGGTGACGCCAGATGACCAATTCCTGACCGGCAGCTTCGCTCGTATCAACTATGTTCCCGCGACTGACCATTTTGTTGTGTCGTTCGGGACGAAAGCCAGTACAGAACCGAACACATCTCTGGGAGCAGGATATGCTTACAAAGAATACAATCTGGATATGCAAGAGGTGGGTAACACTGGTATCTTGGAATGGTACCCCGATGCGAGCGAGGCGGGCGATTCAGGCTCATTTATGATTAACAGCACCTACTACCATGTCTTCGTGTCCCAGAAGATGGGCGACCCCTACGGTTGGCGCATAGTCAAGTATGACGCTGCCAATTGGACAAGGGTGAAAGAGCTCTACGTCACGCTTACGAACCCAAATGATGGAAACCTTGATCCATGTGTTGCATACATCAATGGGCAGCTTGACGTCAGCGATCAGTATAACCCCTCGTGGATTTGGCAGGAGGGGAATTGGAGTCGCCATCACTTGTTCACGGCTGACCTCGAGCCCATAGCGAACGTAACCCTTGATGATTCTCCTCATATCTCCGGATCGTCAATGATTTTCGTGGAGGGAGTCTACTATCTCGTATCGGCCAACTCCTACGCGGGTGATTTGACAGTTTTGAAGTACGATACTAACTGGAACTTCCTTGGGAACAAGACCTTGATACCGAAGGCTCATTGGCCGCAAGGAGTAGCTTTCGACGGAGCGCATTTCTATGTCGCTTACTTGGACACCAGTAAGAGAAACGGTTCAGCCTTCTTTCCGGTCTACCCGAACGTGCACCTTGCGACATTCGACCGTAATTGGAACCTCCTGCATGATGCAACGATTACTAATTTCACCTACGGAGGTGACAAGAAGGGAGGAAGACCGTGGGTGACGCTTCACGGGAACCTGCTGTACGTGTCCTACGATGTGGACACGGTGAACATGACGACGGAAGAGGAGGACAAGATGTGGCAGGCCTACGTGAGTGTCTATGAGATCTCACACGTGACGCAAGGAGAGATCTTGTCATGGCCAATCTTGGCAGCAGGAATCGTCGTTGTTGCCGTGGTAGCAGCTACATATTTCGTCCTGAAGAAACGTTAACGAAGGACCAGATAAGGAAAGGGCAGAAAGACGTGATAGCGGGGGACAGAGTTCCATCGATAACGAATATTCATATCCATCCAAACACAGCACATCTTGATGATGGTGTCTTGAGGGAAGGAGACACTCGTTCTGTAGGAGATGATGTATTGGTTGAAACTGATAACTGACTGAAGAAATCTCCATATGTTGTTGTCATTCTCAGGATTCTCCTGACACCTGCATTCTTCTATGCATTCATATGGGGCTTCACTGAGATTGCGATCCTTCTCTATCTCGCAGCATTTGCCTCTGATATTGTAGACGGCCGCTTGGGAGAGTGGCAAAAGACAATTCCGTCATCGCCTCTCGAAGCCTATCTTGACCCAATAGCTGATCTTGTGTTTGTCCTTGTGTCTTTCTATGCATTCTCTCTCAGACAGTTCTACCCATCATGGATTTTGTTTGTGTTTGTTTTCATGTTTCTGTTCTTCATCATCTCATCGAACAATAGAGAACCCCTTTACGACCCTCTGGGAAAATACTATGGAACATTTCTTCTGACAACAATCGGAATCACTCTCTTCTTTCCAATGGAGTTCGTCTTCAATAGCGTTCTACTATTCATAATTGCATATACAGTTGGCTTGGTCATCTATCGAACCGCCTATCTCTGGAATAGTCATAGGGAAAACATGCGGTGGTTATCAGAATACTGAATTGAATGAGTACAATCTGCTTCTAGGAACACCTGTGGTTCTTTGAGAATCAAAGAACCAGGCTAATCCAAATAGGGGAACTTAACATTCATTGAGGG